>ERZ779890.211-NODE-211-length-67321-cov-6.959920_pt1 | contig 67321 bp, 87 predicted proteins | sample MGYA00511553_ERZ779890 | MGnify/ENA primary metagenome ERZ779890 (study PRJEB29588, sample SAMEA2152064) | human gut metagenome | biome: human gut; feature: human-associated habitat; material: faeces | place: Denmark | collected 2008/2010 ... | reverse complement strand
CCAGACCGTTCTCCAACAGCTGACGGCGCACCAATGCGGCACGGCCTCGGCTGCCCATCATGCCCACATAGGCCGCAGGCTTTTGCAGAATCCGGGTAAGGCAATCCAGATCAAAAGCATGGGAGCGGGTCAGCACTGCAAAATAGGTCTCCGCCCCGCCGGGCACATCCTGAAGCGCCTGCGCAAAGGGAGCGCAAAGCACGGTATCCGCTCCGGCGGCGCGCAGCTGCTGGGCAAATTCCTCCCGGTCATCTATGGCAAGCACTGGCATGCCGAGAAGCTTTGCCTGCTTTACAAGGGCAGCAGCAACATGACCGCCGCCGCAGACCACCAGCTGCGGCACCGCACCAAAGCGCTCAGCAAATACCCGCTGACCTTCCAGTGTAAGAAAGCCCGTAGCGGTACAGGCCTGCAGGACGGCAAGCTGACGCTGCAAAAGTTCGGCACTCTGGGTCTGCCACAGGGCGTCTCCGTCCCGCAGCAGCAGCTGACTGCCTGCCTCTGCGCCTTCCAGCACGGTAGCCAGCGTATAGCTGCCGGTCTGGTTTGTACTTTGCAGAACGTCTGCAAGCGTTTGTCTGTTCATTGGTGTTTCTCTCCCTTAATTATTGCTCCACAGGTGTTACCTTATCAAACTGTGTCTGATCCAGTTCTGCCTGCCAGCTTTGCCAGTCCTCCGGCAGCATACGCCATGCAAGCCCGCACCCTGCCGAGATCTCGCGCGGCAGCGGGATCAGCCGCCCGGGCACCTGCCGGGCATTGCATTGCTTTTCCCACTCCATAGCCTCTAAGGTGGTGCGGAAGGAAAGCACGATATAGCTTCGTTTTACTCGCATAAAATCTCCCGCGCAAGTGCACAGACTGCCTGCGCTGCCTGCTGTACCTCCTGCTCCGTATTGAAATGGGAAAAGCTGAACCGTACCACGCCCTGCTCCACAGTGCCAAGGGCCTTGTGCATCAGCGGAGCACAGTGCGCTCCGGCACGCACGCAGATGCCGTAGTCCTCCCACAAGATATCTGCCACCCGGGCAGAATCCTCCTGTGCGATGTTCAGCGCCACAATGGGCGCACGGGGCTGCATGGTCATATCACCGTATACTGTTACGCCCGGTGCAGTACGAACCTGCTCATAAAACAGGCGGGCAAGGGCGTTTTCCCGGGCAGCAAGGTTTTCTACGCCCTGCTCCAGCAGCCAGCGCACACCAGCGCAAAGCCCCGCAAGGCCGTGCACGTTCAGCGTGCCAGCCTCCAGTGCGGTGGGCATCTGCAAGGGGTGCATTTCGTCAAAGCTGTGCACGCCGCTGCCGCCAACAAGGAGCGGCGCAATTTGTAACCCGGGGCGCACATAAGCTCCGCCGGTGCCCTGCGGTCCCAGCAGAGCTTTGTGCCCGGTAAAGCAGAGAGCATCAATGCCCAGCTGCTGTACATCAATGGGCTGCGCACCGGCAGTCTGGGCTGCATCCACGATCAGCAGCAGACCGTGCCGGTGGGCAAAATCCGCTGCGCGGGCAAGGTCGATGCCATTGCCGGTCACGTTGGAAGCCCCTGTCACCACCAGTGCCAGAGTCGTGGGACGCAGCAGCGTTTCCCACTGGTCGTAGCAAAGCCGTGCAGCGTTATCCACCCCGGTAAAGGAAACCTCTACCCCCTGTGCCCGCAGCCGGTACAGCGGACGCAGAACAGAATTATGCTCGCATACCGTTGTGATGACATGGTCGCCCGGATGCAGCACGCCGTTCAGCACCGTGTTCAACGCCATGGTCGCATTGGCGGCAAAAAAGATGCAGGAAGGGTCCGGCACATGGAAAAGTTCTGCCAGCGCCAGACGGGTGTCCAGCACGATGCGTGCGGCGTGAAGGGTGGGCTCGTGTGCGCCGCGCCCGGAGTTGCCTGCCGTGTGCAGTGCCTCCAGAATAGCCTGTTCCACCTGCGGTGGTTTATGCAGAGTGGTGGCCGCGTTGTCTAGATAGATCACGGTTTTACCACGTTTCCGGCCTGCGTCAGCTTTTCGGCAATGGTGTACATATTGGTCACGCTGCCCACAGCCAGCTTCTCGGTAAGGCCGTAAAAGTTCAGACAGGTACCGCAGGTCAGGATCTCTACGCCCTGTGCTTCCAGCGCCTTGAGATCTTCCAGCATGGCAGAGCCTTCACAGGTTAGCGCTGCGCCGCCGTTATAGAACAGAATGGTCTTAGGCAGCTTATCCTGCTGGGTCAGCGCAAATACAAAGGCCTTGAGCAGGGTCTTGCCCAGTTCCTCGCTGCCATCGCCCATAACGGCAGCGGAAATAGCCACCACCGTATCAGTGCGGGCATCAGAGGTGCAGACAGGAGCATCTTCTGCTGGGGCGCTTACTACTTCGCCCAGCGTGAACAGCACACGGTATTTGCGCTCTTCCAGCTTTTCAGCGCTGTACTGATAACCCTTTTGCTGTGCCATCTTGGTCAGGTTTTGCACAGCGATCTCGTTGTCCACCAGTACCTCCACCTGTCCCGCGCCCTGCAGCTCGGAAATGGCCTTTTTCGCTTTGACGACAGGCAGCGGGCAGGCATCGCCCAGTGCATCCACTTTGATAAATTCAGCCATGCTGATTACTCCTCTCATTTGTCTGTTACGGTGATCTCAATTTCCTGCTTGGGCAGGATCTCTCCCACGATGCTCGCGGGCAGACCTGCGGCGCGCAGTTCCTGTTCCAGTGTTGCTGCATCTGCCGGGTCTACTGCAAATAGCAGCCCGCCGGAGGTCTGCGGGTCGAACAGGACTTCCTCCATGGCGAAGCTTACGTTTTTAAACCGGACGAACGGCCCGGTATGGTTGCGGTTGCGCTGCCCGGCGGCGGTGTACAAAAACGCATCGGCTGCCTTTTCTGCGCCCGGCAGCACTGGCACGGCATTTGCATGGATGACGCAGGAAAGTTTGCCGCCCATCATTTCATGCAGATGGCCGAGAAAGCTGAAGCCGGTCACATCCGTAGCGGCATGGACGCGGTATTTGCGGCTGATCTCTGCCGCCGTTTTGTTCAGAGTGGTCATGGAGCGAATGGCGGCTTCCATCTCCTCCGGGGCGGCTTCGCCCACACGGTTTGCCGTGCACAGCAGCCCCACACCCAAAGCCTTGGTCAATACCAGCTTGTCGCCCGGCATACCGGTGTCGTTCGTATACATCCGGTGCGGGTCTACAAGGCCGGTTACAGAAAGACCGTATTTCACCCCGCTATCTGCAATGGAATGCCCGCCTGCAAGGCTGCCGCCGGCTTCTGCCACCTTTTCAGCACCGCCGCGCAAGATCTCGCCCAGCACGTTCAGATCCATATCCTCCGGGAAGCAGACCAGATTCAGTGCGGTCTTCACCTCGCCGCCCATGGCGTAGACATCGCTCAGGGCGTTTGTGGCTGCGATCTGCCCAAAGGTATAGGGGTCGTCCACCATCGGCGGAAAAAAGTCCACAGTCTGCACCAGTGCAATGTTGTCCGTAATGCGGTAGACTGCGGCATCATCCCGGCTGTCGTAGCCGACCAGAAGATCCGGGTCTTTTTCGCCCCGGGGCAGCTTTTCCAGAATACGGCTCAGCACCCCGGCACCCAGCTTTGCGGTGCAGCCGCCCCCGGTACAGAATACGATCTTATCTTCCTTGCTCATGCGCGTTCTTCCTCTTTAAAATGCGTCAGCACGCACGGTATGCCCTGCTGACGCAAAAGCTGTTGTATTTGTATGCCCTGCTGGCGCAATTCTGACGTATCAGCCTGATTGAGCACAGCGTAAAACTGCCGGTCACCCACCGCCTTGCGACCGCCCTGCGCGCTTGCAAGCAGCTGTGCCAGCACAGACGGTGTAAGAGGCGCATCCGGCGCAGCCGCTAAAAACTGCGGACGGATGGTATCGTAGCGGAAGCAGGCCTCCCGCAAGGGCCTATCCAATGCCGAAAGCCCTGCTACTGCCAAAACAATATCGCTTTGGGGCAGCAGCACCGGCTCGTGCGCCGCCGGGACCTTGCAGGGGTAGTGCTTTGCCCCGTCCGCCTCAATGAATACCGCATCTGTCTGTGCCATCCGGCGCAAAAGCTGCGGCTGCGGCAAAGTCAGCTTTCCGTTTTCAGCCGGGGTTCCGATCACTGCATAGTGACCCGCTTGCCATAAGGCGGTAAGCGCTGCGTCATCCGGCGCATAGCAGGCTGCCGGTTGCCGGATGTGGGTGGTCGTAGTCACAAGCACCCGCCATCCCTTGCGGGCACAGTGGTCTGCCATGGCATACAGCAGGGTCGTTTTTCCCCCGCCGCCTACCAGAGAAACGATATGCCCTTTCTCTGCCAGAAACGGAAGCTCTTTTTCGTTCAGCATCTGCTTTTAGTGCTTGGCTGCAACTGCCATGGCAATCTGCTCCGGGGTAATGGGCAGCTCGTAGAAGCGGGTGCCGATGGCGTTGTAGATGGCGTCCGAGATGGCGGGCAGCGGCGTATTGATGACCACCTCACCGATGGACTTTGCGCCAAAGGGGCCGTTGGGCTCGTAGCTGTTCTCAAATTCCACATGGATATGCCCGATATCGTTGCGGGCAGGGATCTTGTACTGGAACAGAGAGTTCTCCTCCGGGTATCCGTTTCTGTCGTAGGTGATGTTCTCGGTCAGGGTCATACCGATGCCCTGCAAAATACCGCCCTCTGCCTGCACACGGGTCAGGTTGGGGTTGATGGGGGTGCCGCAGTCCACGCAGGCGTCAAATTCCAGCACCTTCACCTCGCCGGTCTCGGTGTCCACTTCCACCTCGGCAGCGCCCACCATATACGGCGGCGGCGACAAAGGCGAGGTATGAGTCTCGGTGAATTCCAGCGGGATCTTATGGCCGAACTGAGAAGCAAAGGCGATCTCGGACAGGGTCTTTTGCCGGGTGGGGTCGGCGCTTTCAAACACGACCTTACCGTCAAACTCCACGGCATCCGCCGGGCAGTCCAGCAGCTCCGCGCCCAGCTTGCAGATCTGTTCCCGCAGCTTCATGGCGCACTTTTCGGTAGCCTTACCGGTGACATAAGTGGTGCTGGAAGCGTAGGAGCCGGAATCATAGGGAGAGGAATCCGTATCCGCACCAAAGACGGTAATATTATCCAGCGGGCAGTCCAGAACCTCGGCAGCGATCTGCGCCAGCGTGGTGTCGCAACCGGTGCCCATATCGGCTGCACCGATTATAAGGGTATAAAAGCCGTCATCGTTCAGCTTGAGGGTAGCACTGCCCACGTCCATGCCGGAAATACCGGAGCCCTGCATGGCCATACCCATACCCACGGCACGGATCTTGCCGTTGCCCATATCCCGGGCGGGATACTTGTGCTCCCAGTCGATCATCTCGCGTACCTTGAGTACGCACCGGTCCAGTGCGCAGCTGGTATTTACTGCGCCGTAGTAGGCGGGCATCACATCGCCCTCCTGTACGGTATTCTTCAGGCGCAGTGCAATGGGGTCCATGTTCAGCTTGTGCGCCAGCTCATTGACGGCAGATTCCACCGCAAACAGACCCTGTGTAGCACCATAGCCGCGGTATGCACCGGCAGACATGTGGTTGGTGTACACCACATCGCTGACAAAACGGAATGCCTCGGCCTTGCCGTACAGCGGAATGGACTTATGACCGGACAGGCCCACGGTAGTGGGGCCGTGCTCGCCGTAAGCACCGGTGTTGGACAGGGTGTACAGGTCGATGCCCTTCACGATGCCGTCCTTGGTAGCGCCCAGACGGACGTGCATCTCCATCTCGTGGCGCGGCGAGGAAGCCGTCTGGCTTTCCACACGGCTGAAGATGAGCTTGGAGGGCTTTTTGGTCATCCAAGTCACAAAAGCCGGGTACACCTCGCTGACCGCGGTCTGCTTAGCGCCAAAGCCGCCGCCGATGCGGGGCTTGGAGACACGCACCATGGACTTGGGAATGTGCAGTGCATTGGCGATGTTGCGGCGGGCATGGAACACGATCTGGGTAGAGCTGAGCACATTCAGCCGCCCATAAGTATCAATGGAGCAATAGGTGCGGAAGGTCTCCATCATAGCCTGCTGGCAGGCCTTGGTGTGGTACACATGGTCGATGACCACATCGCACCCGGCCAGCACAGCGTCGATATCACCGTTGCCGCATTCATCATGTGCGCAGAGGTTGCGCTTGTTGTCGGCGCCCACGGGAGCAAGGCTTTCCCAGTTATCCTCCGGGTGCACAAGGATAGGATTATCCTTTGCGGTGTGGAAATCCAGCACGGCTTCCAGCACCTCATAATCCACTTTAATGAGCTTGAGTGCCTTGTCCACGCACTTTTCATCCTTACCGGCTACGATGGCCACCACATCTCCCACAAAGCGGACATGGCGATCGATGAGCAGACGGTCGTAGGGACTAGCCTCCGGGTAGGTCTGGCCGGCCTGCGTATAACGGCGGGCATCCTGCGGCACATCCTCCCAAGTGAAGATAGCTTCGATGCCGGGCACTTTTTTGGCAACGGCGGTGTTGATAGTGCGGACGATGGCGTTTGCATGGGGCGAGCGCAGCAGCTTGACGATCAGGCAGTCCTGCGGGATGATATCATCCATATAGACAGGCTGGCCGGTGACCAGCTGCATCGCGTCTTTTTTGCGGAACGGTTTGTTGACGGTTTTCACTGTACGCCCTCCTTCTGCTTTTTCCATGCCAGAAAGCTCATAATGCCGCGCAGCTGGCCTTCGTAGCCGGAGCAGCGGCACAGGTTTCCGGCAAGGTATTCCTTCACCTGCTCTTCAGTGGGGTACGGTTGCTCCCGGAACAGAGCCAGTGCATTCATAATAAAGCCCGGGTTGCAGAAACCACACTGTTCTGCACCCTGATCTGCAATAAAGGCACCAAACTCGGCAGCCTCTTCCTGCAAGCCCTCCAGCGTAGTGATCTTGTGCCCATCGGCGCGGGCTGCCAGCACGGAGCAGGACAGCACAGGCTCATCGTCCATAAACACGGTGCACAGACCGCAGTTGGAAGTTTCGCAGCCGCGCTTGACGCTCTTGCAGCCGTGTGCACGGACAAAATCGATCAAAAGCATATCCGGGGCGATCTCCTCGGATACCCGGACGCCGTTCAATGTAAGTGTGATCTGCATTTACTTTTCCTCCTGCATTTTACGCTGTTCCAGCTCCAGCACCGCGCGCTTTGTCAGCACGCCTGCCAGATGCTTGCGGTATTCGGCGCTGCCGCGCATATTAGAGCCGGTAACGATTTGCGCCTTTATGCCTTCGGCAAACTGCGCGGCAAGCTGTTCTGCCGCAAGGGCAGGCTCTGCCGGGAGCTCAAACCGCACGGCGCGCAGCGGACGCGCACCAATGACGATGCGGTAATCACCAGTCTCCATCCGGGCGGCGGCACAGGTCAGCACCGGGATATCGGTCTGGCTGTTGCGCACCGACTGGTAATAAAGCTGCATCGGTGTCTTTTTTACGATCAGCCGCACCAGAATGTCCCGGTCGTAGGGGCGCTGGGCATATTCCTGCAGCGGCAGAATGCCGCCCTTGTACAGTTCTACATCACAGTCCATGGCAAGGAACATGGTCAGCACGTCCGAAAAGCCGAACCGGCTGTAAATGCTGCCGCCCACAGTTGCCAGATTGCGCAGTTGCACGCCCACGATATGGCGCACAGCCTCACGCATGGCACCGTGGGTGTAGGCAGCAAGTCCCGGATTCTGCTCCAGCTGGCGCAGGGTGACCATAGCGCCGATGGAAAAGCCCTCCTCGGTCTCCTCAATGGTATCTAGCCCCAGACCGGAAAGGTCGATGGCGGTGCCGACATTGATGGTTTCCATCTTCAGCCAGATCATGCCGCCCAAAATGCGGTTTGGTTTTTTCTGGTTCAGCTGCCACGCTTCCTCCAGACTTTCTGCCCGCTTGTATTCTCGGATCGTCATCATGTGCAGTACCTCTCTTTTCTATCGCTGCGATATCTCTGCTTTTATTTTAGCACAGCTTTCGGTATAATACTATTATAAAATGCTGCTGAAGGGGTGTATTTGTATGAAAAAGTCGCTTACAGTCGGCTGTGTGATCATGGCTTCCGGGCTGAGCCGCCGTTTTGGCGCAAACAAGCTGTTGGCAGATTTTTGCGGGCAGCCCATGCTCTGCCGGGCCTTTGCCGCTACCGCTACACCCGGTATCTCCGCCCGTATTGTGGTGACCCGCTCGGAGGAGGTGCAGGCGCTGTGCAGGGCGCAGGGCGTCCCGGTGCTGCTGCACAGCCTGCCCGGCCGCAACGATACCGTTCGGCTGGGTCTTTCGGCGCTGCTGGAGCAGCTGCCGGAGCTTAGCGGTTGTATGTTTCTGCCCGGGGATCAGCCCCTGCTGCGTCGGGAGACGGTAGAAGCTATGACCGCTCTTTTCTGCCGTGAGCAGCCCTCCCCGGCAGAATGGCAAAAAGAAACAGAACGGGAGATCTTCCGTCTGGGAGCCGTGGCCGAAAACGACCCGGCGCCTCTTGTTGGAAGTCCCGTTCTGTTTGGAAGCAGTTTCTTTCCGGAACTGCTCGCCCTACCGGAAAATAAAGGCGGCAACGTGCTGCTTAAAAAGTATCCTGCGCAGGTGCGCACGGTCTGCATTGCGGACAGCGCAGAGCTGCTGGACGCAGACACCCCGGAGGTGTTGCATCAGCTGGAAGCCCTTGCCCGGCAAAAAAGTTAAAATTTATTCTGCCATATCGTTCTTGGGCAGCAGCACGTTCAGCAGAATTGCCACAAAGGCGGCCGGAACAATGCCGGACTCGCCGCAGATCAGCTGGAGGGCCTGCGGAGCCTGTGCCAGAATGCCGCTGTTGGCACCCATGCCATAGCCCACGCCCAGTGCCACAGACACGATGGTCAGGTGGCGCGGAGTCATCTTTTCCTTGGTGATCAGCTGGATGCCGCTGACCACGATGGAAGAGAACATCATAACGGCAGCACCGCCCAGAACGGCCTGCGGCATGATGGAAATCAGCGCGCCCAGCTTGGGGATCAGGCCGCAGAGGATCAGGAACACGGCACCGGAGGCCAGTGCCATACGGTTGACCACCTTGGTCATGGCCACCAGACCCACGTTCTGGCTGAAGGAGGTATTGGGCAGCACGCCGAACAGTGCGGCAAAGGTAGAGCCGAGGCCATCGCAGATGACGCCGCCGGACAGCTCCTTATCAGAGGGCTCACGGTTCATGCCGCCCTCCATCACGCCGGAGATATCGCCCACAGTCTCCACTGCGGTAACGATGAACATGATCAGCACCGGCAGGATCGCACGGGCATCGAATACCACCTTGACCGGCATCAGCTTGGGTACTGCGAACCAGGAGGCCTGTGCCACCTTGTTCCAGTTGAGCACCCATGCCTTGGTGAACTCTACACCATCAGCAGTCACGCCGGTGGTGGGCAGCACCAGACCCATAATGAAAGCAACCACATAACCGGCCAGAATGCCGATGAGGATGGCAGAGGAGCTAAGGAAGCCGGTGGTCCAGTGTTTGAAGAACAGGATGACCACCAGCACGAACAGTGCCAGAAGCAGGTTCTCCACAGAGCCGAAGTCCTTGGCCTTGTTGCCGCCGCCGAAGGAGTTGATGCCCACCGAGATCAGCGAAAGACCGATGGAAAGCACCACCGTGCCGGTGACCACCGGCGGGAAGAACCTGCGCAGCGGCTTCAGGAAGAAGCCCAGCACGCTTTCAAAAATACCGCCGATGATGGATGCGCCCATGATCGCGCCATAGGCCAGCACACCGCCGCCCATCGTGCCAACAACGCTGTTGAACACGCCGATAAAGCCGGAACTGGTACCCATGATGATAGGCACTGCGCCGCCCACGGGTCCGATGGTGAACAACTGCACCAGCGTAACGATGCCTGCCACGAACATGGCGCTCTGCAGCAGGGTGACCTGCAGGTCTGCAAACTCGCCGCCTGCAATGCCACAGGCGCTGGTGATGATCAGCAGCGGGGTCAGGTTGCCCACGAACATGGCGCAGACGTGCTGCAAGCCCAGCGGGATCGCCTGCCGCAGAGACATTTTGGCTTCAAACTGATAAGCCGCTTCTTCAAGCTTGACTTCCTTCAAAAATTCCACTCTCCTCAAGGTTTTAAAGGTTTATGCGGTTCGGATGCTTTGCAAAAAAGCGAAAATATTATAGCAAAATGCAGATAAGATGTAAAATAAGTATGACTTTTTATATGAAAAATGCTGCATCCTTTAAGCGAACTTTTCTTCGGCAGACAAGCAAAAAAGCAGGGCTTCCGCATGATTTGTCCAGCCTGATTCGCCTGGCATCATACAGAATCCCCTGCTTTTTTCGTGCTTTTCTCTGTTTTTTGTGCGATACGGAAAAATTTTTGTTTCTGCAGTCAGAGCAGTCCATAATCCCGCAAACAGCGCGTCAGCCCTGCCTGTGTGGTGTCAAATACGATGCCCTGCGCCCGCAGCTTGCTGCAATCCATCGCAAGATTCCGTGCCCAGTCAGCTTCCTGAATATCGACCGTGATCCCCAGTGTCTCAGCAAACTGCCGGGCGGTCAGTACCATGTTTTCAGCGTTTTCACTGCCAAAGTTATAGACCCCGCCGGGCAGGGTCAGGGCAGCTTCCAGCAGTGCTACCGCCTGCCGGACATAGGTGATGCCCCGGAAGTCCCAGACAGAAAAGCGGACAGATTCTCCCCGCTGCGCCGCACGCAGAAGGTTCAGCGGCAGGTTGCCCCGGATGGGCAGCCGGTAGCCCGGCAGGTCGTACATCCATGTGGCGCGCAGCAATACGGCACCCGGGCAGAGCGCCTGCACCCGCTGCTCCATTTCCAGCTTGCCCTGCCCGTACACATTGGCAGGCTTTAACGGAATTGTTTCCGGCAGCGGGCCGGACTGCTCCACACCGGCATAGACCTGATCCGAGCTGAAAGCCACCAGCTTTGCGCCGATCTCAGCTGCCGCCCGGGCAAGCCAGACCGACAGTTCCACATTGGCGCGGTAAGCCTGCTCCGGGTGGCCGGCGCAGTAGCCGGTATCCGAAATGGCTGCAGTGTGCAGAATGACATCCGGGCGCTGCTGCAAAACAGCCTGCCGCACGGCGTCCTCCCCTGCTGTTGCCAGAAAGCCTTTAGGAAAGGTGCACAGTTCGTAATGCCCCGCCCATTGCTGCATCACGCGGGAACCTACAAAGCCGCCTGCACCGGTTACAAGGATCTTCTTCATTTTGTTCTCCCGCAATAAGGCATCAGATAAAAAATTCCAGCACGAACACCACGGCACAGCAGCCTGCAGCCACCTGAAACAGGCTTGCGCCAAACCATGCGGCAGCAATGCCGACTACCAGTGCAACAGCACCTGCTGCCGGGCTCTGCGTTGCCTGAATGATGGCCGGAAAGGTCATCACAGCCAGCGTTACATAGGGCACATAGTACAAAAACGACTGGATGAAGCGGTTTTTGATCGGTTTGCGGATCAGCGTCAGCGGCAGGATGCGGATGGCATAGGACACCAGCGCCATGACCGCAATATAGATATAATTGTTATGCGTCATCTTCGTTTTCCTCCTGCCTGACCGGGAACAGCACCGCTGCTGCACCGGAGATCGCCACTGTCAAAAGGATGGTGCGGGTGCCTTCGGAGAGTGCCGAGATGCCCGGCAGATAGCTGCACAGAAAACTCAGCGCAAAGCTGATGACGACCAGCACCGCAACGATCCGATCCTTGCGGGCCGGCGGGATGATGATGGCCAGAAACATTCCGTAAAGTGCCACGCTCAGGGCGCTGACTACCCGCAGCGGCAGCAGGTTGCCCGCTATAATGCCCAGCGCCGTACCACAAGCCCAAGCCGGCGCTGCCAGCAGGATAGCGCCATAGGTATAGTACGGGTTCAGGTTGCCCGGGCGGGCGATAGTAATGCCGAACAGTTCGTCCGTGACATCATAGCCGATGAGCAGCCGATGCCAGAAGGGCGTTTCCGGAGCAAAGCGCTGTGCCAGTGCACAGCTCATCAGCAGATACCGCGCATTGGCGATTAAAGTAATGACCGCCACCTCAAAATAGGTGGCGTTTGCCATGATCAACGCAAATGCGGCATATTCTCCTGCGGAGGCATTGTTCAGCAGGCTGACAAGAAACCCCTGAAACGGCGTAAAACCCGCCTTGCGCGCCGCGATGCCCAACGAAAACGATACCGCAAAATAGCCCAGTGCAATGGGCACACCGTCCCGCATTCCGTCACAGAACACCTTGCGGCTGAACTGATCTGCCCTTCCTGTTTGGACGAGCTGCGGCTCCAAAAGCCTCTGCTTCGATTCCATAGTTGATACTTCCCCTTTCCTATTTTGCAAACAGTGGATTCTATTATACTCCCCTGCAGGCAGAGAAGAAAGGGGTTTCGGGCTTTTTTGTGTAAAATACTACGGTCAAAATGCTTAGAGTTTGCGCTGATATAGGAACCACTTTGAATGTTACGGCTTGTTTGATCGTGCTGGAAGATAAAAACACCCCGGAGGTTCCGTTTTCACGGACCCCTCCGGGGTGATGGCGCTATTGGAAATTACTCGAGCTCGATTGAAGCAGGGCATTTCCTGCTCTTTTTAGTGTTTTTGAGGTGCGGTTTCACGTTGTTATTTCCTCGTATTCTTCCTATTCTCCCTCTTTAGCGGGTGCCGTAATGCCATGTGAATGCCACAGCCCAAAAAAGAGGCCCCAGCGTCGAGGCCCTGCGCTCAGCGTAAGGTTTCGGACGTCGGGGCCTCTTTGTCCAAGAGAGCGTTTCCTGCATTTTATTTTACCGCAGCGGGAAGTGGCTGTCAAGCGGGAAGCGATTTACATTGCAATGCTCCATTTTGTGCGGTATACTGAGGCAAGGGCAAAAAGCCCATCAAGAACAGGAGGTTCAATCATGAAAAAATTTCTTTCCACGCTTGCTGTGCTTTTGACAGTCTGCTTGCTGCTGTGCTCGTGCGGCAAAAAGACGAAATGCAGCGGTCAAGCCGTTTCCGTTGGCAAGAGCGCGATCGAAGCCGCGGACGACTACCTGGACAACAACCAGTCGGCACACGACGCTCTGGGCAGACTGGACGAGCTCAAAGAGAAGATGGAGTATGTGGACTCTGAGGACGTATCAAAGCCCACCCACAGTGCAGACTACTCCGTTTCCTCCGATCTGGTTCTGCTGTCCCACGAGATCACGTTTGACAGCATCGACCACGATCGGTACGACAAAATTTTGGAGAAGCGGAACGACATAGCAAAAACCATCGGCGAGAAAAAGCGCAAATGAGATCAGACCGGCAGGCTTTCAACGGCCCGCCGGTTTTTGCTTTCAGTGCTCAAATTCCAAGTCCACAGTTGAAAACTATGTGCAAAATATGGAAAGCAAAAAAAGGCCCGTCCCGGAGTTTTTTCTCCAGAGGCGGGCCTTTTTTATTTCGCGCCAATCGCGCGGCGCGCGTTTAATACGCTGAAACCGCACGATTTACGCTGATTTTATGCTGACTTTTTGCAAAAAACGCGTTTAATGTTGGATGCTCCCGGCGTTTATATCGGGAGCATGATGTTTGCGCGGCATCACGAAAACGTGGTTGTGTGGTGTGCATTTTGTTGACCTCAACAAAATGGTGACGTTTTGTCACCGTTTCGCCGTCAATGCGGGCTTCATTCACGGAAACGACCCATTTTAACGAAGGTTGCGGATATGTAGTGTTTTTCTTAGGGTTGCTCCTTCATGTTTTCGTGGCGTCACGCGGATATTACTTGCTGACGCCCTTGTTGCGGCTGATCTGGGCCTGGATGCGGGTCGTCAGGTAGCCCACGGTATCGCCGCTGCTGATCTCCTTGATGTAGTCCAGAGCATCTTTGCTCAGGCTCTTAATTGCTACCGAGATCGCACGGCTCAACGCCTGGGCCTGCTCCTCCTCTTTGAACGTGCCGGCCTTTTTCAGATCGTCAACATAGGACTGGTTCATGGCTGCCACGGCGTCGGCCACCGCGTTTGCGATCTCCTGGACGAGGCGGCGGGTCACTTCGCTTTTGGCGTTCTCCTCAGCAGATGCGCCGATCGAGGCCGCGGCCTTCTTCACGCAGGCAGTTGCAATGGGCAGGCAGACCATCAGGACGGCCCAAAAGATTTCACGCAGAATGTTGTTCATAATCGTTCTCCTCTCAAATCACAGTTTTGCCAGGTACTTATCTGCACCCGACAGTTTTTTCCAGGAAGCGGGGCCGCAGATGCCATCTGCAACAAGCCCGTTCTGCTTCTGGGCAGACAAAAGGGCCTGCGTGGTGGCAGGCCCGAAGTTTCCATCCTCTTTGATTTTGAGCAGCTTTTGCAGCAGGATGATCGCCGATCTGTTCGCTGCGCCGACGCTCCCCTGCCGGATGGTGGGCAGGATGAAGCTATTGTACGTCGTCGAGGGATAGACACCCGGAGAGGTGCAGAGCCAGGTCGCCTTGCCTGCGCGGGTGTCCGCGTGGCACATAGCAGCCTCGGAATGCCAGTAGATGCCGATGCCGCCGAAGCCCACCGCCTGCGCGATGATGCCCAGCGCGACCGGGTTCACGACCCGATCGAGGGTGCGCCAGTCGGCAGCAAACCCATAAAGGTGCTTGCTGTGCGAGCTGCCGTGTACCTTGGCGTTGTGCGTGATGCAGCGATACCCGGACGTGACCTTCAACTTGACGCCCAGCACATCCCGGATGCTCTGGAGCTTGTCTACGAGCTCCAGATCGATCATCTGGGCGTTGCACTTCTTGCACTGGCATTCAAATTCATCCCTGGTAAAATTCTTCGTCAGCGCGGTTTTGTCCCCGCGCTTATAGGTTACAATGCTCATACAAAATCACTCCTCTCTGTTATGGGTCATAAAAAGTCATGGCTTTCCAGCAGCTCGTCGTACACGCGGTTGATATTGTCGATGGCATGGACGCACTTTCCATTCGGGAAATTCTTGTGCTTTTGGCAGTAGCCCTCATAGTCATGCACGATGTCGAGCATTTCGTCAAAGTGCTCTTTTGTGTGCCGAACCCCGTGTATCAGTTCATCATTGAAACGCAAAATTTGTGTTCTCCACGATCTAGCTTCTCGGTCATCATCGGTAACAACGTGTTCGTCCAGCTTCTTTTGCATTTCCTCCAGCCGCCGCTGCATAGCATCAAGACGCTGCGTTACATCGGCGTTTAGGTTTTTGCTTAAAAATCCAATAATAGCCGACCATGGGTTGATCTTGATAGGCGCGATCTCGACAAGGGACAGCAGGATGATGACAGCAGGCGTGACCATGACAGGTCCCCACGCTTCCCAGATGGCTTTCAGGCTCATTCCGTATCACCTCCCCTCTGTTTGGATTCAGGCCGCAGGTCTGCGCCACAGCCTCTCATGCAGCAGTCCACCATCAACACGCCGAACTCGGCCCGTTCGGTGGTGGTGCTCTCGCCCTTTGCTTCCAGCCTATCCAGCAGGCTTTCGCAGAGCTCAGGCCAGTTTTTGTGCTCCATGTTTCCCCTTCCAGATTTCGATGTCCGGCTCAATGAGCTTCCCGCACTTCTTCATCGTGTCGAAATAGATCAAATTCAGCCGCCCGCGCAGGCTCGCGCTCTCGGTGTGCTCCAGCAAGCCTTTGATGCTGGCAACACGGCGGTCAAAATCTTCCTTGCTCATTTGCCCTGTGGCATACAGTTCGGTGATCTGTCGGACTTCGCGTTTCAGGCGGCCCACGGTGGATTTACGCAGCTTCATGTGGGTAGCCCAGATACGGACGCCCACAAATTCAATGCCCATCCTCACAGGCCGGATGCACGTTTTGCTGTTCAGATCAAGTTCGAGTTCTTCGTGTAAAAATGCTTCGATCTCCGCTTTCCAGCGGTGCAGGGTTTCCTTGTCAGGTGCCAGGATGATGATGTCGTCCATGTACCTGACGTAGTAATGGATGTGCAGAACGTGCTTTGCAAATTGATCGAGTTCATTTAGGTAAATGTTGGCGAACAGTTGCGACGTCAAGTTGCCGATCGGCATACCGACATCATACAGTCATTCACTCGGCGGCGTGTCCTGCGGGGCCTTGCCTCGCGGCAGACCAAACGCCTGAGCGTGGCTGTTTACAACTTTCTCCAGGAAGGCCATCAGCTGCGGGTCTTTGATACGCTTTGAGAGGATCTTCAAAAGTTTCTCGTGGCTCACGCGATAGAAAAACTTTGAAATGTCCAGCTTCAAATAATACCAGTCACCCGGTTTCCTGCTGACCTGACGAACCCAATATTGCAGGCGTTCTGCCGCCCTGTGACTGCCCTTTCCCTTTCGGCAGGCATAGCTATCCTCGATGAACAGCCGATCGTAGATCGGGTTCAGATATTGGTATAGACTCCACTGCACTATCCGATCGGAATATTTCAAGGCCATCACGAGCCGCTTCTTCGGAACATAAACCCAGAGCTTCCGATATGGCCCCAGCACATAGGTTCCGCCCAGCATCGCCGCCTGAATCTCGAAAATGTTCCGCTCCAGCTCAGCGGTAAAGGCCAGCACTTCGGCCCTATACCGCTTGCCTTTACGGGCATTGTGGTCGGCCTCCATCAAGTACGAAAACTCAGTTATGACCGCCCACGCATTATTGATCGTTTTTATGTTTTGCGACATCTTCCCTTGCGCTGCGCGTGACGTTACCGCCTTCGCAGCAATTCACAATTTTTCCAGGCTGTCTACCCGGAATGGAAATGAGCTCCTTTAGACCCACGCAACCGACCGCAGCCCGTAGATTGCGGCCCTCTTATCCGGCGTGGTGTCCCGCCGCACATAACGTGCTAGTAGGTGTAAAGCGCAACGGCCCCCGATGTTCCAGTTGACGTTGGAGCGAGGGTTGTTGAGGTTCAGATAGAACAGACCGGCGTTCGTGCCGTTGTTCCAGTTGCCGCCCCTGACCGGGCACCGCTATAATTTAGCCCATTCCCAAATATAAAATCGGCAGATCATTACAGCGTCTTCAAGTAGCCACCCAAAATTCTGCCGATTTCGTCGTTATATCTCGCCCAGACTTCGTATTGGTGCATAGTGAGCGGTGGCGGGTATTTGCCCCCGTGTAACTTTTTGTTTGCCGCCAGCCGCACAAAGCCGCGCAATACGTCGAGCTTGTCGTCCAGATTATTTGCCGTGGTTTTCCTCATGTGCCGGTTGTCGATCTGGATAGAGAGTTCATAGAGGTCTGTCATAAGCTCTTTGAGCTTGTCAGCCAAGGCCCGGTCTTTTCGCGGGAATTGCGTTACAGGCTCCCAAGCATAGAGTATCATTTCCTCGATTCTCTCCCGCAGATGGAACGGCTCATATTCTTTACCATCGCATTCTTTGGGCTGCTCCTGCTGGGGCGGCACTTCGGTTTTTAACACAGTCAACACCTCCAAATAAAAGTCAGCGCGGCGGCCCTCTGGCCCACCGCGCATTTGGGTTATTTGCTTTTGGCCCGCGCTCCCGCGCAGGCCGTCAGCTTATCAGGATTCAGCGGGCAGCTCTGCGTAAGCGCAACGGCCCCCGAAGAGCCAGTTGACGTGGGAGCGAGGGCTGCCGAGGACCAGATAGAACAGACCGGCGTACGCGCCGTCGTGCCAGTTGCCGCCCCCGACCGGGCACCGCTCCTCTGCACCGTTGTTGAACCAGAAATAATCATTGCCGTAGGTGGCATCGATGCCGTCGCCGGTCAGAGCGGTGTCCGGCATGAGAGCCAGGGACATGAGCAGCAGTTTTGCAGCGTCGCCCACAGCGGAGCCTGCGGTGATGTCCTTGAAGGAACAGCCGCGGCCTTCATCCTTCTGGTCTGCAATGGTGGTATCCCATACTGCCTTGCCGCCCACGACGTTCAGCTTGATGCTGCCCTCGGTGGTGCCGTTGCCGTCCGGGGCGATCAGGCTGCCATCGCTGGCCTTGATTGCTTTCCATGCGCTGCCGGATGCTGCATAGGACACGCTGTTGTCGGCAGCGTTGTTGTCCATGATGATCTGGAGCTCGCCCTTGTACAGGCGCAGTCCGAGCAGCCACTCCCAGATATTGCCATTCATGTCGAACACGCCAGACATCTTACCGTTGTGGCTGTAAGTGACCGGGCCGGTGCCGGTCAGGATACGGGCGGTCTTGCCGCTATCCTGTACGCCGGGTGCCGGGATACCGACGTATTCCGTCTCCGTGGTGTCTTTGCCGTAATTATTGTTGCCACGCAGCTCACAGCCGTGCTTGTGACACCAAAGCGCGATCGCCGCCCACTCTGCAATGGTGACTTCGTGCCAACCCTTGCCCTTGGCGACACTAGAGGCGGCAAAGGAATCGTAGTTGCGGCTGGTGGTAGGGTCTTCCGCAGGCAGGCTGTAAGAGCGGCCATTGTACACCTTGCTCTGGTACTTGCCCATCCAGAAACCCGCGATCTGCTTGCCATTGATGCGGAAGGCCGGGTGGATGTCGGTGCTTTCGGTAGACAGCACGTCACAGAGGCGGAAAGCCGGAATCCAGACGTGCAGGGACGGCTGGTCGATGTCGTCCATAATCAGTTTGTTGTCAGGGAAAGCGCACTTAACCACGAAAGCGGCAGCGTCAAAGTTATTTGCCATGTTCAGTCCTCCTTACAAAATGCTCTCGAAGTCTTCGATACTCCACAGGCGCAAGATCACCTTGTCGGTGTCGAGAGGCTTTGCTTTGCGCTCAATGTGGGTCTGAGGCTCGGTGGTTTCGGCGTCCTCGGTGGAGCCCTCGGCCTGAGCTGCGGTGTCGGCGTCCTGCTCTGCCGCGGTCATGGTGCCGGGCTCGGCAGGGCCCTCCACTTCGACCTCTTCATACTCCGTGCCAGGGATTTCAACCTGGGCGACGTAGTATTTGCCATTGTCGGAGTCAACAGCGAGGTTGCCCTGCGCGTTGGCAGTGATGGTGGCCGTGACGGTATCATCCTTCTGGTACTTTGCAAGGTTCATCACCAGGGTGGAATCTGCAAAGTCCAGCTTGGTGCCGCGCAGCTCGTAGTCGATCTTACGGCCCGCGTTCAGCTCTTCGATCTTCATTACTTCATACCTCCTTTGATAACGACGGAAACGACGACGGACGTTGCGCTGCCATCATGATGCAGCTTGAAACCGTTCGCCAGCTTGTCCTTTACCGTAATGTCGCCCAGGCGACCGCCGGTGTAGCTCTTGACGGTGACGTCCACGGTGTAATTGGTGTTCTTGCGGGTGGTGGACAGGCCAACGGCGGTGTCCTTGGCGCAGAACGGCCACGGGTCGTTGCCTGCGGTCAGAGTAACCTCCTTGACCTCAGCGGCCACCTCCGGCTCCAGGACGGAGAGGCGGCTGTTCTGCTGTCCATCCAGCGTGTTGATCTTGGCAATGCTGGTATCGTGGCCGTCTGCACGGCTTTCCAGCTTGTCGGCACGGCGACCGAGCCGCTGAATGATGATCTGCGCGATCTTCACCGCAATGTTGACGTCATGCAGGCCGACCTCCATGCGGTTGAAGTTGGCCGCGCTCATGTTGGTGCCCTGCTGAATGACCTTGCCAACGGGAGTGAGGGTGTAGGTATCATCGTCATTCTTCGTCAGTTTGTAGGTGTTGGACGGGGAAACTGCATGATCTTTCCAAAGCAAAAACTCAAACATATTCTTTCACCTCCTTTCCGTTATACGATCTCGTACAGCGGGAACTCCCAGAGGGAGATCACGCCCTGCGTGCTGTTCTTGACGATATTCTCGCTGGACTGGCCCGCCACCTCGCCGTCGGAGTCGATGATACGGACGGCGGTGATGGTGAGCGTCGCGCTGTCCTGGGTCTGGCAGACGACCTTCAAGGTGTTGCCCTCGATCTCTTTCGACGTAATCATGGCGTCGTACCAGGTGCCCGAAGCGTAATACTGAATCTTCACGACGTGCCGCAGCCAGTAGTTGCGGATTTTGTCCATGAAGGTTTCCTTCCAAAATGCTGCCATGCAGATACCTCCTTTTTAGCTCTGGGATGCGAAGCCCTGGCCGCAGAAGCGGTAGGTTTCCGCGCACTCCGTAACCGTATAGCCCACGCCGGTTGCCCGCGTGCCGCTGCTGCCCAGGGTGGCCGTTTCCGGCGTCTGCCCTGTTGGTGCATCTTCCTCGGCTGTCTGCGGGTAGTCGGTGACGTGTGGTTCATGAATCGCTTTCGTTACCGTCGCCTTCTGGAGAGCGGCCGCAACGGTCGCAATGTCCGGGACGATGCCCGCCGGGTTGTCGTTATCGGACGATTGATGGTAGTCCACGACGACCGGCAGATGCTCTTTTTCGGTGACGGAATCCCAGCGGTAGTACGCGCCCTTGGATGCGATCTCCGGCTTCGTGCCGGTGAGGTCGTAGTCGAAGACATAGTGCGTACGCCTGGACTTAACGACCGTAGCCCGTTTGTAGGTGACGAGCGGGGTGTAGATGATATGGGCCGGAATCTTTCGGCCCAGCAGCTCCAAGATGTCGCTCATGTACAGCGTCGGCTCGTCGCCTCTCTCGAAGTAGATGTAGAGCATATTGTTCCGGGCCGCGTCGAACGGCTCGAATTTTACATCCACGTCCGCATTGGTATAGGCGTGAATCATCTCTTTGAGCAGGGTCGCCGACACACGGCCAAAGCCCGCGAAAAACGATTTTACGAGCCTGCGCCGCTCGTCCAGAGTGCGCGTCTTGTCCAGGTTGATGCTGAGGAAAACTTCAAGCTCCCGGATGGTGGGCTCGTCCATCGAGTCGATGAAGTTGTTGTTGTAGAGCTGTTCGATCGCGTCCTGTGCGCCGTCCAGCAGCCTTCCGTTTGCTTTGAGAATGGCGACCATTTCCCGCACCTCGCGGTAATACCGCGGGTAGTAGGAGATTAGCTCCTCGTAGTTGCTGGCAAACTGCCGGTTGTAGAATTTCTTCATGTGGCGACCGTCACCTCCCCGGCAACAGGGATAAAGTCAGCACCGGGCTTGATGTTTTCCGTACCCCCGTTCAGCGTCAGGTCTTTGTAATCGAGCACGCTGTCCAGCTCGATGATGATCGCGCCGATGCGGGCGGCACGAATAACCACGTCGTCCGCTGCTGCCGTCGTCAGCGTCAGGTCTTTCAGGTATGCCGCGATCGCCTCCTGAGCCTGCGATCTCACCTCCTGTGGTGTGAAGCCGCTGGCAAGATCGGCAGTAAACGATACGTCGATCTTGACCTCACGGGCAGACACAGCGGTGAAGTGCGCACCGAGGTTAGCCACGCCTTCGCCCAGGCCATCGCCGACAGTATAGGTGTAGCCGTCCACCGTGGCCGTGTGGCCGTTGGTGGCAGGGTCGATGTACTTCTGCACCTCCGCGATCTTTGCGCTGGAGCAGGCGCGCCCGGAAGAGTCGATCAGGACAGCCTTCACAGTGTTCGGGCCGTTCCACAGTGGGTAGATGCGAGCATGACCGATGCCGTCGATGGACTCGCACCAGGTCTTGTAATGCTGCTTGTTGCCGTTCTCGGCAGGGCCCGCGATCTTTTCCCGAACGCGGGTTCGCAGGCTTTCGTCCTTTTCCCGGTCGGTGCCGTTCTCGTAAATCTCGCCAAACTTGGCGTTTTTTAGCCCTTCGATCTCATTTACAGGGATTGCAGCTGTGCCGGCATAGATCACGTTTCCGCTCTCGCCGGGTACTTCGGCCTCCAGGTAATACTCGCCCTCCAGCGTGTTGTAGCGCAGCAGGAAGTACAGGCCATCGTTATAGAAGCGCGTGCCCGTTTCCGGGGTTGTGCCTTCAAACGAAAACCTGTACTTCGCAGGGGTCGCCGCATGACGGGTCACGCCGTACTCGTCCGCCTTGTCGTCCAGATCGTCACCGATCGCGGTGGCGATCGAGGCTATCTTTCTTGCAATGTCGATGTCGGTATACAGCTTTGCAATTTTGAGGCACGGGCCCGCGACTGCATCATAGAAGATCGAGCCCTGCCGGGTGTCGATGTCGTCCGGCGCATTGTCCAGGACATCTTGCAGAATCTTCTCATAGGTCATTTCTTCAAACATTAGATCACCTCCTCCACTTCGATCTCGCCATAGATGGTGTCAGCCGTGAACACAATCTGCGCCTGATCTTTGTCGAACGATATGTCGAAGTCGTGACATTCAAGGATGCGGCTATCCGGCGCGAGGGCGTCTTTTACGAAGCCCTCAATGACGGATTGCGCATACTCGCGACTCGCGTCCTTCGCAATAACGGCGTCCTCGATCTCGGAGCCATACTGCTTATCGTAGATCAGGCACTTAAAACGCGGGGTAATTATGGCCTTTCGGATAGCCTGCTGCACCGCTTCGAGGTTGTCCACGAAGCCGACGATCCGCCCCGCGTCAAGATCAAGACGGTACGTCCTGGACGGCCTTTCCTGCGCGTCCTGGACATCCGCGATATTGATTGGGATATAAACGGCCATGTTAGATGTCCTTTCCTGCCACCTGGCCCGCCACTCGGTCGAGGACGTAGTACAGCTTTCCATTGTTGATGGAGAGCAGATAAACCAGGTCGTCTTTTTGCAGATGGTTGTAGACCTTCAAGGTCATTTTGTAGGCGTTGAGCTTTTCAACGTAGTGCTTGTGCTTGACGTTGGTCGTCGGCCCGCCCCGGCTGTCGTTGTGGATGTGGCCGCCGTCCATTTTGGTGTAGGTTTCGTCGCGCAGCTCGCCCTTGTCGCCCATGGTATAGTCCGCGTGGGTGGTGTAGTCCGTGAGATGCCACGGGACGATCAGTTGTTCACCTGAGATCACGAGCTTGCTGTCATTGGTGGCGGTGATCTCCAGCGGGTCGTCCTTCGTGACGGTTCCTTGCAGGATTGCGCTTCCGGGCGGTATCAAGCCCTGGAAAAGCTCTTTCAAGCTGTTTGCCTCCACTCAGATCAACCTCCCTTCTTAATCTCTGCCGCCGTTGTCAGCGTCAGGCTCATGGTGTGCATATTGTCCTCAAACGTGTGGTCGTCGGAGTCCACATAATAGGCACGGCTTATGCCCAGATGCGGAATCTTTACCAGAATCGCCTTGCCGGATATAACGTCAGGGTCGCCCAGGATGTTGAGCATCAGCGTCTCCTCCGGGTCGTCCAGCGTGTCGAGAACGCTCCCTACCAGGTCTTTGACCTGGGCATTCGTGAGGGATTCGTCCGGCTGCTGGATTTCCTGGAAAATGCCGATCTTTTGCTCCAGGGCGGAATTACTTTTCTCCGCGAGGGTGGTTCCCTCTTTCGAGATCATCTTCACGCGGGTTTTGATGGACTCAATGCTTTTTGTGTAGGAATAGCCATACAGGTTGGCGTCGCCGTCCACGACGAAGGAAATGACCTGATCTTTCCGCTGGAGAAGGCTCAGTTTTCCCTTGTCGCTGCTGATAAAGTGCCGGGTGCCGGTCGCCTTGTAGTCAAGGCCGAGGGCGTCCAGCACTGCATCCTGGCCGGTGGTCTTGCTCTTCGTAAGCTCAGGGATTTTGTAGGAACACTTTGCGACCTCTCCTGTGGGGATGCCAAAACGGGAGCACACGTCTGAGAACACCTGATCGGCAGTCTTGTTCTTGTAGACGAAAGTATCCTTGTTGTTGGCGAGGTAGATACCGTTGTCGTATGCCTTGAATTTGAGCTGCTTCTTGTCGCCCTGGTTCTGGTTCATAAGGATGCCTCTGAACCGTTCCTTGCCATCAACCAGGAAAACGCACTGGTTTCCGTCCGCAACGTCGATGCCGCTGCGGGCGTGACGATAGCCGTCGTCGTCGATCATCGTCACGGTGATGGTGCGGGCAGAGCTACCCTTGCGACCGCTCCAGCGGACGGCCTGCACAAGGTTCGTCATGTCGATCGTCTTCTTGTTCTTGACGACGAGCAACTGAATTTTCGCCATGCACAGCCCTCCTTACGGAATCTGCAAAACCTGTCCAGGTTTAATGAGATTCGGATTGCTGCCGATCAGCGACTTGTTGGCAGCGTAGATGCTGGAGTATTTGGAGCCGTCCCCGTAGAGGGATTTTGCGATGTTGTACAGACAGTCGCCCTTCTTGACGGTGTAGGTCTTCGGGGTGGACGTGCTGTCAACACGGGCCACGGTGTCCTGCACGATAGCAACCAGGGACGAGTCGATCGTTACCGTTTTCAGCGACACCTCCTGATACTCTTTCAGAGTGATGTCGTAGTGATAGGTTCCGACGTCGCCGCCATCCTCGCGGTAGTTGAAGCTCTCGATCGTGCAGTAAAGGTTGATATACATTCCGGTGCAGATGAAGTGTATCGGAACGCGGCTCTTCTTCCACCGCTCGATCATGCGGACATACAGAATCGGCGGAACGGCGATCAGGGACTTCATGCCCGGAAAGCCGTGCGCCGGAAAGAAACTGGAAAAACTGAACTGCAAAGCAGGACGGCTCTGCATGATCGTGACTTCACCCAGGCCGGTGAGATCGACGGAGCGGTTGTTACTGCCATTCTTGACGTTGAACTTCTCAGGCAGTACGGGAAGCCGCATCTTCTCTTTCTCCGCGTTCCAGGTGAGCCAAATTTGGTAGTTAATAGTCATAGGACAGTTGGCCCTCCTCGAAGATTTCATCCTTGATAACGCCCATCAGAACAGGCTTGATGTTGTTCGTGAGCAGTTCAAGTACAGCCTTCTCGGACATACCACCGCCAGAGCCACCAGAAACGATCACAGAGCCATTGCCGACGATCTCCAGGATGATTTTCTTGGTGATCTCTTTCGTGGCGTCTGTGCCTTCCTGGGCCGCTGCTGGAGCGTTCGGCTGAACATTCAGCGGAGCAGGCTCAACCACGGTGGGAGTGCTGGATGCAGGCGTAGCGACAGAGGACGCTTCGGGCTGTTGTGCCTCCGGCGCGGTCGTCGCGGCCTGCTGCTCCATCAGGGCCTTCTCCAGCTCGGAGAGGTCGTAGGTCGTCGCGGCTTCCTGCGGGGTTGCAGGCAGGCCGGTGTAGGCGGCGTTGATCTCGTTCAGGTCGGAGTTTTTGCCGGACACGATGTCCACGACCTTGCCCAGCACGGAATCGAAGAGAGATTCACCAGGAGCAGGCTCCGGCGCGTCGATGGTAATGCCAGTGAGGGCCTGCAAGAACCGATCGAATTTCCTCTCGTCAACAGCCTGCTGATTGACCGTATTCTCAACGGTGCTTTCCGTGGTGTAGGTCGAAGCGACGTCGTGGCTGTCCACCGTCTGTGCGCTCTGGCTGTTGTCCACGGTGGTGACGTCATGGCTATCTGTCAAGACGCTTGCATCGGTTTCGGTCAGATCGTGGCTGTCGTAGGTGTTGGTGGTATCGTGGCTGTCGGTGATTGCGTACTCATTCGCTACATCGTGGCTATCCACAACGGAATGATCGTCCGCGAGGCTGTTGTAGGTGGTTTCGGATGCAGGCTCAACCACGGTGGGAGTGCTGGATGCAGGCTCGATACTGTTCAGCGCGTCGATGATCTTGTCCGTTTCCTCGGTCGGGAATACAGTGCTCCCCTGCTTGCCGACGATCAGCTCCGGGCCATTCTCACCGGCCACGAACACATCCTCAGCGTCCGTCGTGCCTCCTGCATGACCGGGGACGGTCGTTGTGGTGGACGTCGGGACGGAGGGCGTAGAGCTGTTCTGCAAGGCCAGGGCCACAGATGCGGCCACGTCCTTTGCAGCAGCTACGGCGTCCTTCTTGCCGTCTTTGAGCTTCTGGACATACTCGGCAATGGTGTCCTTCGCGGCCTTCCCTGCCTCGTCGGAGAGGTCGAGAGAGTCCACCGTGCCTTCCATTTTCTTCTGGAAGTCGTCGAGCTGGTTCTTGTAGTCAGTCACCCAGTCGGCGGTCGCCTGAGCTGCTGCATCCTGCTTGGCGGTGACATCAGCCAGGGTGTCGGCCAGCTTCGCCACAGCGTCCTTATTGCCGCTGTTGATCGACTTAACCATGCTTGCGGCAAGACCGGCGGCCTGTTCGCTGCCGTCCTGGACGTAGGACATCAAAGCCTTGTAGTTCTCCTCGGTGATGCCCAGATCGTCCGCGGAGGTGGCTTTCAGCGTTTCAATGTTGGCGGTGTAGGTGTTCCAGTAGTTGAGCTGCGAGTCGAGAGCTGCCTGCGCGTTGGAAACGCTCGCGTTCAGGTAGTCGCTCGACTTCGTGGACGCCTGATCGAAGAGATCAAACTGGCCCTCGAAGCTATCCTTTGCCGCCTGGTATGCGTCGTCGTAGGCCTGACAGAGCTTTTCGACGTCGGAACGCACATCGCTGTACGCCTGGGAAACGGCCTCGCCATAGGTGACGCCTTCCTCGGCGGCAGACTTCGCAGCGTCGGCAGCAGCGGTATAGCCCTGCTCGATCTCCTCGATCTTCTTCCCGGTTTCGTCGTAGGCGTCCTGGAGCTTGGCCTGTTTGTCCAGAACCTCTTGCAGCGCATCGGCGGCAGCGTCGGCGTTGGCCGCCTGCTCCGACCACTGTGCAGAGATCGTAGACATCCCGGTCGGGTCTTGCGCGTAGAGGTCTGCGATGTAGTCCTGGTAGACCTTCTGCGCATCGTTGGCCCGCTGCTGGGCCGCCGTGACTTCATCCTGAACCTTTGCAAGCTCGGCCTGCTCGTTGGCCTGCTGCTTGATGAGATCGACGTACTCCTGGTACTTCTCGTTGTAGGCTTCCTGTTTTGCCTGTTCTTGAGCCATCTGCTTGATGTAGGCGAGGCTCTTGTCCTGGTTTTCGGTCAGGTCTTCGTAGGTCATGTTCAGGCCGTCGATGTTGCCGTTCAGCTCGTCGAGAATGGCCTGCATTTCCTGCTGTTTCCCTGCCGCCTCCCCGGTAGAGCTTGCCAGCTCAGACAGGCGAGCGATCAGCGCGAGGTTTTCCAGCTCGTTTTTGTGCACAGACTCCGTGTTGTTGTCCAGCTCGTCCATCAGGGAGTTGTGCTTGTCGATCAGGTTGTCACACTCGGAAATGAGATCGCCGACAGACTGCCCGTTGCTGTTCAGCGACTCGGACAGCGTGTCGATGCGGTACTTCAAAGAGGACGCCTGATCGGACGTGTCGCCGTAGGTGTCGCACACGGCCTGGTACTGTTCCTCCAGCGATTCCAGCTCTTTCCGCTGCTCGGCAGTTACTGCGGTCATGGACTGCGTTTCCTTGTAGGCGTCCTCGTACTTGTTGCCCAACATGGTGACGGCAGCCGTTACCGCCGTGACGCCCGCAGCAGCACCGAGCAGCACCGGCAGATACGGAACCAGCGGAGCAAAGAACCCGGCTTGAATCACCTTTGCGGTAGCCATCGCAGCGGATAGACCGGCCACACCAACGGCCACCGTGCCCAGGCCGGTGCCGATCGCGGTCAGGGCCTTCACGACGTTCGGGTGTTCAGTGAGGAAGTCCCCAACCTGTCCCCAGAGGTCGGCCAGCTCGGCCGACGTATCATGGATAGCAGGCTCCAGAACTTGAGTGAAGGCAACATTCATTTTGTTGTTGGACTTCTCCCACTTCTCGCTCAGACTCTCGCCAGCCTCAGCGGTTTTCTCCAGCGTGCCCACGGCAGCGTCCAGAGATCCCGTCAGGGTGTCGGTCGTGATCGCGCCGTCGCGGATAGCCCGCGCAAAGTCAACGCCCACTTTGCTGCCGAAAACCTCAACAGCCTTCGTGGTCGCCTCGGAGCTGTCCTTCATGTTGGCGATCTCGGTTATCGTGTTCTGCAAAGCCGTCTGTGCATCCAGGCCATCAGAAGCAAACTTCTTGACAGCAGTGCGCATGGCGGTGATTGTAGAGGTCCCCTCGACGCCGTAGAGCTCCATCTGAGCCAGTAGGCCGATCGCGTTCTCCAGCGACAGGCCCAGCTCCTGCAAGGACGATGCGCCCGTAATCAGGGTATTGCTCAGAGTGGTAACGGACAAGCCGGAAATCTGGCCCGCATAGGCCAGATCATCGAGAACGCTCGGCAGTTTGGATGCGTCCACGTTCCACTTGTTCATTATCTTGGTGACGAGTTGGACGGAGCCAACGACATCCTGGCCGGTGATGTCCGCAAAGTCTAGGAACTGGCCCGTAACCTCAGAAAGCGTATCGCCGGTGTAGCCCAGGCGGGTGTTGATCTCGCCGACGGCACCGGCCACGCTGTCAAGGGCGTCGTCGTTGCCAGAGTAGGCTTTCAGCATACTCGCGCCCAGGCTGTCCAACGCCTCGCCCGTCGCACCGGTGGCGTTGACGATGATCTTCTCCGCGTTACTGTAACTGTCGGTCAGCTCGTAAACCGAGGATGTGATCTCCTTGATCGTGGCCGTGATGCCCGCCGTAGTGAGGGCCTGAGCGATCGTTTCGACAGCCTCAGCACCAGTCTTTCCGGCGTCTTCGGCCTCGCCGCTGGCCTTCTGGGTGGCCTTGGACAGCGTGTCGGTGGCGTCGCTGGCCTTGCCGTTTGCTTCTGCCAGAGCCTCCGCTGCATGGCCCGCCTGTTCAGCGGCAGCCTCCAGCTTGTCGAGGTCTTCCGTGCCGGACGACAAAACGGCCTGGTAGTTCTGCATCGCGGCGTCGGCGTCGCCCTGAGCTTTTGCAAGCTCTTTGAGCGCGTCCGCTGCTGCGGTGCTGGCCTCCTCCAATTCCTTTTTGGTTTCTGCCGAAACCTTTTCGTTCTGCATGAGGTCTTCGAGCTGATCGCCGGTCTTCTTGACGGCTGCGGTCAGATCGTCATGAATCCCGGCTGCGGCCTCCACAGACTTAGACAGCTCGTCGGAGGATTTCTCGCAGAGGGCCATCATGTCGTTTAGGTCGTCCAGGGCTGCGGTGGATTTCAGGCCCATGTCCACCAGCTCTTTGGTGGAATAGGACGCCTCCAGCATTGCCTTGTCATAGCCACCGACGGCGTTTGTCCAGTAGTCGGCCTTCTCCGCGGCCTCGTCTGCCGCCGCACCGTACCGATCGAGGGACTCCGCGAGCTCGTCTGCCGCAGAGCCCGCGCCGCTGACCGCCCCTTCGATGCTGCCGATCGAGGAGGCAACGCCATCAGCGGCAGCAGAAGCCGAGGACGAAATGCCGTCCAGGGCCGCGCTTGCTGCATCACCGGCAGACTCCCACTTGCTCAGCATGGACTCGCCGTTGTTGGCGATGTCAGCCATCTTCTGACTCATCTGGTCGATGAGCTGAAATCTTGCGGTCAAGTTTGCCATTTAGTCCTCACCTCCTCATATTTCTTTGAGCCTCTGCTACAATCTTCGCCTGCTTGCGTTCATCATCAACAACAAGCTCAGAAGCGATGTAGAAGAGCTTCATCTTCCGCGGCATGGCGTCGTACTCTTCCGGGTGCAGCCCGTGTCGCTGCCATAGGGTGTGCGCCCAGTAGCCGTCCGAGCCCGCCGCGCAGATCAGTTTTTTGCGGCTTTCAGATCGTCTTCATCCGGGGCGTCGATCATGCCGAGAATCTGCATGACGTTCCGAGCGACGTAATCATAATCGCCCGGTTTGCTGAACACCAGCAGCGGCATATCGGTGATGTCCACGCAGTTGTAAAACTTCATCAGCTCCGGGTCGTCCAGCTTCGGGTACTGGAGGGATTTCACGACGATATGGCGCAGGGCGCGGGCATTGTCGCGCTCGGTCTTCCAGACGACCTCGCCGCCGTTCACGAGGGGGTTGCCCTTCTTGTCGGTGGCGACGCTGCGGCGACGGTAGTTTTCGTTGATCTGGGTAATCTCCTGCTGAGTCAGGATTTTGGCCTCGAAGTTGAGGGGGTTGCCGTCGTCGTCCTTGAAGGACTCCGGGCCGGTAAAGGTGATGATCTCCTGCTGAACGGGACGCATAAAGTATTTCAGGCTCTTGTTTTCGGTTGCCATAGTAAAATCCTCCATAAAAAGAAAAGCCCGCTCTTTTCCACAGATGCGGTCAAAAGAGCGGGCTTTGATGGTGTATTCAGAATCTCAGTGATGAAAACAGCCCCTTTTCACCACTGACGCGGCCTTACAGGAAGTCGCGTGCGTTAAAAGCCAGGTTGTCGGTAACGACGTCGCCGCCGCTGTCCAGAGCGGTGAGGGGCATTGCGCCGGTCGGCACACAACCGACGAAGGTGCAAACATCGTTCTGGTACTTGTCGAAAAAGTCGGAGTCCGGGTCATTCATGATGCCCTGGATAGTCAGCTCCGGGGTCTTGTGGGTGGCCTGGTACTTCTTAATCATGTCCTTAATCCAGGGCGTAGAGCGGTGCTCAGACAGGGACACGGTGATGTTGTAGCCCAGCCAGCGGGTGCTGTTGGAATGATCACCGAGCTGCTTGCCGCTCCAGGTGTCCGGGGTGAAGGTGCCAGTCGCAGAAACGGAGTCCGCGACCTCGATGCCGTCAATCATGATCTTGCCCATGCGGATATTGATCGGGCGAGTATTGAAGTTCATATTTTAGCTCCTTTCTCCCATCAGCGGGTGTGGGTGGTGAAGAACAGCTTCTCCGCGCTGTCAACGGGTTTCAGTTTGGTGTTGAAATAGGTCTTGTCACCGTAGGATGCGTCACGATCAACGAGGAAGTCGTTGTCGTAATCCACATCGGAGATCGCGCCAGCATCGGAGAACTGTTTCAGAATGGACTTGCCAACGCCCTCCATCGTGTCCCAACCGTCGCTGTAATTCCCGTACTTGTTGGGCGGGAAGTTCAGCTGCACAGCCTCCTCGAAGGTGTCAAACACGCGGATAACGCGGTTCTTCCGGTAGGTTTCATCCTTGGGCTGCTTGAAGCTCGTAAGGGAGTTGATGTCGTACTCAACAACGACCTTGTTCTCCTCAGAAATGGAGAAGACGAAGTGGCCCTTATTGATCGCGTCCACATACTCCTCGTGCGTCAGAGCGTCCACCAGATCGGTTGCACCGTCAACCGCATTGTAGGTCAGGGACTCCACATAAGATGCGCCAGCGGTCGCGCCAGCCACCCATGCGGTCGCCTCAGCTGCGGAAAGTTTGTCGTCGTCGATTGCATAGCCGTTCTTAACGGAAATGATGCCCTCGTAGTCTGCCGGGAAGTCCGGGACGACAGCCTGCACGCCGCGGCCCATGCTCTCGCGCAGGTATTTGATCTTGGTCTTGACCGCCGCCTGCAAGCTGCTATCGGTAACAGGCATTGCCACCGTGTTGAACTTGACCTTTTCCCAGGTGTCCATAAAGCTGGTGATGTCGGCGTTCTGGGGCGTAGCATCGGTGCCACCGGCGAGGTTCATCGCAGCAACGGCGGCCAGTGCGCCGGAGCCAGTGAAGGTGACGTACTCGCAGTTCTGCGCGATCAGATCGTCAACGGTGGACAGTCCCTCGTAGTGGGCCACGGTGTTGCCCGCCAGACTCACGGTGACGTCGAAGCCGCCCACCGGGTTTGCGGCGACGGTGACGGTCAGGGCATTGCCGCGGGTGCCGCCGTACTTTGCCGTAGCGGTCAGAGTCGGGGCGGATGCGTTCTTCGCGGTAGCCTTGGTGCCCTCCTGGGGGATGTAAACCAGAACCTTGCTGGCATTTTTGAACGCCTCACGAATGAGGAGCATCTGCCGGTTGGGGTCGCTGTCGTAGACGCTATAACCCAGCTTGGCGTATGCAGCATCCGGGCCCGCGTTCGTCAGTTCGATGTAGGAACCGGCGGGGCCGTAGGAGGGCTTCAGCAGCGGGATGATCGTAGTGCCGCGCTCACTGGTGCCCACGGTATCGCTGCGGGTGCTCTCGAAGTTCAGGTAGGTGCCAGGGCGCACCTTGCCTGCCAGCTTATCAAACTTGCCACCAGCCATCTTACTTAACCTCCTTCACACACCACGCATCAATGCGGGTCTGAATTTCTTCCTTGGTGTACTCGCCATCCGGGAGATCGGCAGTCGCACCAGCGAAGGTAACGAGAGAAACGCCGAAAACCGCACGGCAGTTGTTACGCAGGGACTCCAGCGGATATTTCACCGCGGCCTGCTCATTGCTTGCTTTAGTAGCCATATAATACCTCCAGTATTACTTCGAGCCTTTCGGCTCCTGCCCTGCAAAATCAGGGTGGGGATAGCTCACAGTGCAGAGCTTTACGGCTGCGCTGTACGCCGTTTCGATGCGCCGGGTAATGTAGATGTCCGGCTCGTGCCAGCCCTCAATCTCATAGGTCTGCATCATTGTCACAGGCTCAATCAAGAACGGCTTCCGGGCCGTCCATCCGATCTCCAGCTGCACCGCACTTTCATCCACGGCCCGCAGGGTGGGGTCGCGGATGTGAATGTACTTCCCTGTCGGCTTGCCGTTTTCGTCGATCAGAGGGATTCTGTTTCGACGCTCCAGAATGGCGTTCATCGCTGCAAAGCCCAGCTCGTAGGCTTCCTCTTTCGTCTTGTGGAAAAACTTGACGAACAGAGAGAAGTCCAGGGCGTAGGTGCTGAGCGTGTCGCCACTGCTGCCGATCTCAGGCCGCGGGAAGTACACCGCCGGAACGCAAAATTGCTCCGGCACATTCTTGTAGTACGGAGCAGGGTTCCCACTGTGAATTGTCAGAAAGCTCATGATGCTCGCTAAATCCTGTTCAAGCATGGAACTCCTCCTTTTTGTGTGTTTCGTTCTGCCGAACAGCCTTCAAAATCAGTTGCTTGCAAAATGAAATCAACTTTCCAGGTTTGAAAAGTTCAACTCATTCAAAATAGCTGTCCATCCAGTCTTGGAGCTTTGCATCCAGCAGATCAGGAAGCATCTTGTCCAGGATGCGCAGCGCGCTCTCCCAGTAGTGCTTGCCCTCTACCCAGTGCTGCTTCAAGACCATGCCGCCTTTCGCGGTCGGGTCATAAACAAACCGCCCGTCCCCCTGCCAGTAGCCGGGGACAAAGCGGTATTTGACGCCTTTCGGGTTTGTCCAGTGGCCGGAATTGACGTATGACGCATATTCGACATTGGTGCCCACTTCCAATGTCAGATCGCCCTCGGTGAGCTCCCAGATGTTCCCTTGGGAGCCTTTCTCGAAGGACGCGAGCAGTTGGCGGGTGTCCATGACCTTCCGCCGGATGATCTCGTCCTGGAGGACTCTCAGGAACTCGTTACCCAGGCCCTCCAGAAAGAGCTCCATTTCGTGCCGAAAGTCGCCGGACGCGGCCTGTCCTATGCGGGCAAAGAACTCCCGAAATGCGGAGACGTCAACATCAACCGTCGCCATCAGAGATACCTCTGTGTGCCCTTCGCCACGACATAGACGAAGATGTGGTGGCCGTGGATGTCGTGTGGAATCTCCGCGATGTACTCGCAGCCGTTCTTCCTGTCCACGATCTTGTCGTTGAGTCTTACGTCGGTGCCGGTGGGCAGGGCCAGCTTGATGCGAGACTCTTTGATGTTGGCCGGGGCGGTCTGCGAAATGGATGTGCTCTCGCTCTTAACCGCGAAATGGCAGGCCACAGAGAGCACGTCCGGCTCCTTTGGATAGGAGAAGGAAGGCTGCTCGGTCAAGCCGTAGCCGGGGGATTCGTCGCCTTTCTGTGCGTGGTAGATGTCGCACAGATCGTTCAGGTAGTCTTCAAACGCCATGCTGGGCCCTCCTCACAGTACACGCATACGCATGGTAACAGTTCCGTTTGCTGCCGTGACGACATAATCATCCAGCAGGGCGGCCAGATCGAGATCGGTAACTTCGATGTCGGAGTGATCTGCCGAGTAGCTGTAATCGTCGAATGTTTCGGATTTCAGCACCTTGGAGGAGGTCAAAGCGGCGTTGTGGGCGTAGGCCTCGGCCAGCAGGATGCAGGCTGTCCGCACTCCCTCCGGCAGCTCTGCCATTTCCTCCAGGCCCTTGTTATGGGTGTAGGTGATGATGTACTGCTCCGCTCTGGAAATGTCCACGTTCAGCTTTGCATCGCTGCGTTTGAGCACTTCCGGGGTTTCGGAGTAATCACGCACCTGCTGCGGGGCTATCCAGGGGCGTTTCGGCATGGCTTAGTCCTCCCCGAAGTCGGGCTGTGCATCATCCGTCGCCGGGGCGGTGACGGTTTCTGCGGTAATGGCGGCCACAAGGTCGTCCTTCTTCATGCCCTTGGTAACGGTTACGCCCAGATCACCGGCCAGCTTTTTCAGGTCGGTAATGGACAGGCTGTCCAGGTAGTCCTTGTCGAAGTGAGCCGGAATGGAGCCATCCTCTGCCTCTTCGCCTGCCGCTGTCAGCAGAGCGGAGTCAGCCTTGGCTTCGTCCTCCTCAACCTCGATCAGATCAAAATAACCGCTGCGCACGGCAGCGGTCGCAATGTCCTTATCGTGGGTGTAGACGTTCGGCTCTTCCCTGGTTGCATTGACGATGCCGGTATAGGACATCGCCTTTTTCAGCTTGATGTGATACAGCATACTTCTCTCTGCCTTTCTGCCTTACTTAATGCCCTTGATGATGGCCGCGGCGTCCATTTCCTCGATGATGGGGTCGAAGTCGAAGTGGATAACGTAGAAACGCTTGTCCTTCATGATGGCTTCCTTGCCCTCGGTGGTCTTTCTGATCTTCATGCCGTAGGTGTTGACGACCACCAGGTTCTTGGGGTCAGTCAGCAGAATGGAGTCGTCGCTGAGGGACGGGCACTCGACAACAGGAATCTTTGCGGGGCTGTTGTAGACAGACTCAGGCACCGCGCCGCCCTTCTCGGTGATCTGCTTCAGCAGATGCAGCTCCCACTCCTGCGCACGGTGCGGGCTCATGAGCCAGCGCAGCTTGCCGTTGTTGAATTTGTTCGGCATGGAGTGCAGCGTGTTGTAGAACATATCCAGGTTCATGCCGGTGTCGCCGGAAGCATCGACGACATGAGCGCTGTTCGTGAGCTGCTTAATCCAGCCGTCGTTGACCTTGAGGAAGTCTGCATCGCCGGTGGTGCAGACGGCCTTCGCATCAGCACCAGTCCATGTGCCTGCGCTGTGCTGCGCCGTGAACTCGTAGACCTTGCCGTTGGTGGACACCAGATCGCCCTTGTTGAAGGTGCCACTGGTGTTGAACGGCTTGACATTGGCGAACTTTTCATCACCGTTCAGGCACAGGTCGATGTGGTCGATGCCGAGCTGGGTGGTCATAAGGTTGGCGATGATGGCTTCGAGGTTCTGGCCCTCGATATTCTCACGCAGCGTTTCCTCGGTGATCTCCCAGGGCAGGCGGACGTCGGTGCAGCTGTACTTGATGGAGCTGGTGTTGACGCCTGCACGATAGCCGTCGTCGTTGTCCTCGGTCTTCTCACGCAGGATACGGGAGGCGATGCCGATCTTGTCGATCTCGCCAGCCTTTGCGCTGCGCATTTCGTGGCGAACCAGGTTACCCAGGGTAGTGGCCTCGAAGGTCTGCTGAATGAATTTGCGGGCCTGCTCGTTGCTCAGGATGCCCGAGCCAGCATTGGGCGTAAAGTTGCCGGTGTTGATGGCGTTGCGAATGATGTCCTCGATAGAACGTGCCATGTGGTTTTCCTCCTTCTGTTCTCACAGGATGCCGTGCAGATAGTGCTGATCGGCGGACTTCTGAACGATGCCGGATGCGTCGTTCAGGTTGGTGGGGTTGGCGCGGGAGCCGCGCACCTCAGCGACGGACTTCTTCACGATAGCCTCAATGAAGCCCTCCAGGTCGGCCTTGGTGAGCTGCTGCTCCTGCTTCTGTTCCTGCTCCTGCTGGCCCAGGGCCTTTTTGATGGCAGCATCGACGGCCTTCTGGACAAAATCAGGGGTGATCTCCTCGTCCTCTGCCTTGGTGACGGCGGCAGGGGTCTGCTCGGTCTGCTGGCCCAGGGCCTTTGCAATAGCGTCCTGCACCAGCTTCTCAGCTTCGCTCTTAGTCATGGTTTTACCCTCCTTAGTGGTCTTGGTTTTCTTGGTGGTTTCTGCGGAATTGTCGTCACCGGGCTTCTTGCCGGTGTCGTCGGTGGCATCAGTCCCGGCGGCCTCGGAGTCGGTTTCGGGCTTCTCCGCGGGCTGCTTCTCAGTCCCCTTGTCGGCCTTCTTGCCCTTCTCCTCGCCGTCCTGCTGCTTGTCCTCCTCGGTGCCGGTTTCGCCGTTGGGTTTATCCTTCTCAGCGTCGGCGTCCGCAAGGAACGTGCCCAGGTCGTCGTAGAGGTTCTGCAAGGCGGCCCGGTTCTTTGCGCTCAGGGTGCGCCCGGACTTCTCAATGCGGCCGGCCTCTGGGGTAGGCTTGCAGTCAAACAGCGACTTGGTGAGAGGCTGCGAAGCATCGGTCAACAGCTCGGTGATGATGCCGTTGAAGTCCTCCAGGGCCTCTTTGATCTTGCTCTCGTCTGTCTGGTAGGTATAAACGCCCGTATAGCCGTTGTAGCTGTACAGGGCGTTCCGCAGGGCGTCGAAGGCGTTCCAAAAGCTGGAACTGATATTCGCCTGCTTGTAACTGTCCGCGACCGCGCCTTTGGTAACGCGGCCTTTGGACTTCTTCACGGATGCTTCGCTCAATTCTGTATCCTCCTTAGAAAAGACTCCGAGGCCGCCCATAGACAGCCCGGTGATCTCGCCCTTCTCGATGGACTGCCACAGATCGTCGTCTGTGATCTCGACGGTCATCAGCCATGTGCCCTCCTTGATGTCGGCACCGCCGATGTTGGAGTCAGATTTTGCAATCCAGCTCTCCACGACAGCGGTGCCTTCGGCAGACACGAAATTGTGCTGGAGATCGACGCGGTTCCCGTTCTTCGCAAACCAGTACGCGGCTTTGCTGATCTCGTCCGCGGTCATGTAGTTGCCGTGGGCGTCCTCGACCATAGGCTCGTACACAACGCCTGTGACGAAATGGGACTCCGAGTCCGTCTTGATGATCTTGCCGTAGGTGGTGAAGGCCGCCTTTCCTTCCTCGTCCTTGACGATCAGGAATTGCCGCTTGTTCGCCGCCTTGTCAACCAGGGACACAAAAGAGATTCTTGCATCAGTGATTTCCTTTGCCTTTTTTACTTTTCTCGTCATGTGTTCACCTCCTTTCAGGGTTTCAGGCAATATAAAAAGCAGCGTCGCCGCTGCTCTTTATCAAGTATTAGGTTCCGCCGGGTTTTCGGTCGTTTCGTCCAGCTCTGCCGGAACCGAAACGAAAACATTCGGACTGTCCAGAATGGCCTTGACCTCGGACAGATCAGTGCCGGGTAAAAGCTCCAGCTCTAGGACGGGAGCTTCATCGACGCCGTGGCGCAGAGTGTAGGACTTGACCATACCGGCCAGCTCCATGCCGTCCAGCTTGATGCTGGGATGCCCTACGCGGGCTTCGTCAATGGTAACGATCATTTCTAATCATCCTCGATTCCGGCTTTCGCCTTGTTCTGAGCATCGAGCTCGGCCTCCCAGTCGTCGTCCATTTCGTCGATCGCCTGCTGCTGGAGCTTTTGACGTTCCTCCAGAGGCAGGCCCAGAATCTCCATGTCAACAACGGGCTGCTCGATACAATGGCAGTTGATGCTCTCGGCTGCGGGAAGGCTCGTGTCCCGCGGGTACATGGGGTAATAGACCATGCCGTCCGCGCCGACCAGCTCGAAGGGCTGATCTTTGAGAACGACCTGACCGTCCATATCGACGTGATTCTGTCGAGGCTCGTTTCGGTAGTTTCCGGTGTGCCTCCACGACTTGCTCTCCACCGCCGGGGACTGCATATAGGCTTCGTGCTGGGCTACGCTGTGGGCCCGAAGAACCTCAGTAACAGCCACCTTTCGGGCCCTGTAATGCGATGTCCAATATTCGCCTTTGCCTTCCTTCTCCATGCCGGAGTTTATGAGATCGACACAGAGCTGCGATATGTTGCCGCCGTTCTCGATCTCTTTTTTCAGCATGGCCTCCAGGTGCTCGGTACTCGTGGTCTTCATGAGCTCGGCCAGGTCGCCGCTCCAGGTTTCAATCCAGGCGGTCGTCCTCTTTGATACACGGTCGAGCTTCAAGCCCTTGTCGGTCTTTTTGAGGTAATAGGCTGCATACTCAGGGAGGAATTTCGAGAGCTGCGCGGAAAACGCCTTACTCAGCTTGCCGGTGGCAGGCGTCGCAGCAGCTATCTCCGGGAGCCGCTTCTGGAGATCATCGAGGTTATCAGACGCCTTAGCTTCCCGAACGAAATAATCGGTTTCCTCGGTGAGTATGTCGGCCACGTCGTCCTCGATACCTTTCGCGTACTGGAGCGTCTTCTTGGGTTTCGCATAGCCTTCCTTTCCCAGCAGATCGGACAGGTCGTTGTCCGCCTTCTGGATGTAGTTGTCGATCGCCTTCACCAGCCGATCGCAGTAGCACGGCCTCATGATGAAACGCGTTTTCACGGTTCGTCCTCCTCCTGCTGCGCTTTGAGATCGAGCAGCAGGCCGCGGACTTCCTTCATAACGGCCACGACCTGATCGTTGTCGTCCTGGCTCTCCGCCTTCTTGATCTGCCCTTCGAGGGCCATTGTCAGGCCGCTGAGGCCAAACCCGCCGCTGCTCTGGGACTGCGTGATGGTGAGCGGGACGTTGCCCCACTCTTCTTCGTAGTCGTCCGAAGCTTCGCCCAGGTACTTGTACAGGATTTCCTTCGCCTTGTTGGGTGTCAGGCCGCCCGCTGCGGTGGCCGCCGTCATGATCTTGCAGATGTCGTCCGGGTTGGAAATGTTGGGCTCCTGGAAGAACGCCTCGACGTACCGGAAGGCATAGCCGTTCAGCAGACGGTTGTTGATCGCCCATGCGAGGCTCCTACGCTCAGGCTGGAAAACCTGTTTTTCGGTCAATTCCTGCGCCGTCTGAGCGGTCGCGCGGTTGAAGTCCGTAGTGTAGCCAACATAGATGTCCGGCAGCAGGAAGGACGACTGAACCTTCTTTCGGTTGTTGTCCATATAGGTTTGGAACAGCTCGTCCTTCTGCAAGATGGAGGCCAGGTCTTTGACCTCAATCTTCGGTTTCTCGGTCTGATCGAAGTCGGTCTTGCCGTCGGAGGATTCCGTTTCCAGGACGATGAAGGCGTGCTGTCCAGCCTCGCCCTTGATGTCGTCCATGTACTTTGTCAGCTTCTCGTAGCTGTCCTCTGTGAGCGTGCCGCCCTGAATCATAATCATCAAGGGCGTGTGTCTGCCGTTGATGAAATAATTGTTGTTCAGGCGTTCCGCTCTCTGGCTGCCGTCAATGCCGAGAATCTGGCCTGTCCAGCGCACCTCGCCGTAAGGCTGGATGCCGATTGGGAACTCCAGAATCTCGTTGGCCTCGTAATCGACAGGGAGTTCTTTTATGTCCTCCGGCGACTCAACATAGACACCGTTGCGCCTGTCCATCACGCGGGGATCTCCGAACTCCTTGAAATACACAGTCTTGCCGCCGAGCTGCTGCCGGTACTTGCGGAACTTCTTCTTGCGCTCGATTGGAACGCCGTGGTTGTAATAGGTCGTGTCGATGTAGGGCTCCAGCGGAACCGTCTTCCTGACGGACGGTGTGTCGTGCAGGAACTCGATCTGCTGCACCTCGCCGTCCAGGTTACGAATGACTTCCAGATACGCGATGCCGTAGGTTTCGCGGGCCTCGATCAAGTCCTCGAAAACCTCTTTGGTGTCCTGATCGGTGTTCAGCAGCTCGATGATCTCGACCATGCGCTTGTACTCGTCCTCAGCCTCCGGGGTTTCCTCGATGTCCTCGATGTACTTCACCCCGATGCCGAAGCCTGCAATGTTGTCCTTGTAGGCTCGGATGCACTGAGGCAAGATCGTGGACTCGGCGGCCAGCTCATGCAGGCCTGCCAGCGGAGCAGGCGGCTCTATCCAGTCGCCTGCATTGAAGGCTTCCTGCTCTGATACCTGAGTAGGCCCCTCCGCCTTCTTGATGGGCTGGAGGGGCTGCGTCGGCTCGTGGGCCTTGATGATACGCGCCTGCATGGGGCGCGGTTTCTTGTTCGTTGCCAATGGGGTTTACTCCTTTCCTCCTGCCTTCTTAGGCGGCTTCGCCTTGGACGGCTTGACCGGCAGGCAGAGTAAAAGCACACAGTCGCCTTCATCAGGGGAAGGCAGGCCGCGTGCTTTGACGTCCTTTTTGCTCTCAATGCGGAGCTTGCTCTGCTCAGATATTCCGTATTTACGGTCTGAGAGCTGAGCTGCTAGGTCTGCATCGTCCGGCAGAATGAGCTCGACGGGCTTCTCGCGCCCTTCGTCGTCGGTCGTCTGGAGCAGCTTCTTGACGATCGACATCATGTAGGTGGTCGTGTCGTAGTAGTAGCGGTGGCGGATGCGCTCGCCGAACTTCACGGGAATAATGGATAACCACCAGAAGCGGTCAGGGTCGCCGCGTTTGATCTCGCGCAGGCGGTCGGTCACGCCGCCGCCAACGCCGCCGTCGTCGATCTTGACGGGTATCGCGGTTTCGAGGTGGTACTTGTCCACCAGGGAGCATCCCAGCAGAGCGATCTCGTGCGCTGTCCGCACGGTGTCCTGGCCTCTGATCTTTTGATGGAAGAAAACTTTCTCGTTGACCTTGTACCCAATGATCGTCTTGTCGTCGCCGAAGCGGGCCACGTCGCAGCCGATGTGTACCGTCGGCTGTTCCGTCGGTTCCTGCCAGTCGGTCGCCATGCTCTTTTCGATCATACTCAGCGGGATGAAGACATCCTTCTCCTGCTTCGGAAAATCACCGGCAACACGGACTCGGAACACATCGGAGTCCTCACCATACATGGTGCGGATGCGCTCGATGTACTCTTTCGACACACGGGGGCTATCCCGGTCGTCAACATGGATTGTGTGGTACTGGGTTCGGTTCTTGTGGTGGCTGTCATAGAAAAAGCCGGTCAGCTGCGTGGGGTTTCCGCACATCAGCAGCCGCGCTCCCTCGGTAGACAGAGCACCCAGAACAGGCTCGAAGACTTCATCATCGACACCGCTCGCCTCGTCGATGATGAACAGCATACTTTCAGAATGGAAGCCCTGCAAGGCGTCTGGGGTGTTCGCGGTACGGGCCACAGCAAACCATTCTTCCTTCGCTCCGTTCATGTAGACGCGCTCTTGCGTCCAGGTGATCTCCCGCTGCAAGGCGGGGTTGCTGCGGAGCCACTTCGATATTTCTGCCCAGAGGATGTCGTACAGCTGATGCTGCGTGGGAGCGGTACAGGGGATTTTGGGATATGGCCGCGTGCAGATGAACCAGATCACGGCCCACGCCTCCACCGCGCTCTTCCCGATACCATGCCCGGAACGAACGGAAGTCATGGGATATTTGGCGAGGCTGTTCAAGATCGCCTTCTGGTTGACATCAGGTTTTGCTCCGATGATGTCCTCCACGAAGTCCACCGGATTGTCGATGTAGTATAAGATTGCGTCACTCGTCAGACCCTTCACCGTTACGCCTCCTCTCCCATGCCTCTGCAATGACATCCACCAGAGTGCTCTCTTTGTTCTCCGCCTCGATCTTGTGCTCGGTTTCTCTCACGATCTCCGCACGGCTCTCACGCTCCAGCTTCGTGGCTTCCCTGAGCATCGAAACAAGCACTTTGGTGTTGATGCTCTCGGCAGGCGTCTTGGCGAGGGCCTCCAGAGCCTTCTCCTGCATTTTCAGAGCTATCCCTATATGGCGGTCATTCATCTTTCTGGCCTTTTTGACGGCCTCTGCGTGGGCTTTCCGTTGAAGGTCGGCGTCGTACTCAGCGGCACGCGCTACCCAACCGTAGGTGCTGCTCCACCTATCCATCAGCGTTTTACTCTTGCCCAACTGCTGAGCAACGGCCCGGAGGCTGCGGTCTGCCCCCAATCCAGCGTAGATCGTGAACGCCTCAAATGCCTTTGCGCTCTCGCCTTCCTGACGCTCCCACGGCTTTACGTCGCTACGCTTCGGCATTTTGTTCTCCCTCCTTTTGCGGGCGGGGCCGTTACTTAACGGCTATCCATCCGCAGAAGTTCAGGCAACGCCAAAACATATCCACCTTATCGAAGCCAGCAGTCCGTAGCATATCGACGTTCCACTCAGGTTTCAGCGGCGACAGCACATTCTCCAGGCTGCGCCGCTTGTCCATGATCTGCTCTTCCGAGTAGCCGTTTCTGCGCTTCATGTCGTAGTACAGCTCGACCATGAGATCGTCCATGTTTTCGCTCACGATCTTTTCCACAAAAATGAAGGCCCCGCCGGGAGCGAGGCTTTCGTAGATGGCCGAGATCATGGTCTGCCGGTATGCCGTCGGCATAAACTGGAGGGATAGCACAGAGAGTACCAGGCTCGCCGTGTCCTTCAATGGTAAATTTTCCCAGAGGTTCCCTGCCCGGACTTCGACGCCAGGGCACTTGCTGAACCGCTCTTTGCTCGCCGCGGCCATCGCCGGGGAGTTGTCGATCAGCAGGAAGTCGTTGGTGTCCTTGAACCTCTCCACGAACGGTTCAACGGCCATGCCGGTGCTGCATCCTGCATCCACGATCAGGGTGTCCGGCTGCACGAAGCGCGTGCCCAGCTCATAGGAGATGGCCCGCATGGACTGGTAGTCCGGGATGCTGCGCTCCAGCATATTTTTGAAGCAGCGGGCAACTTCGTCGTTGAACTCCCACTTTTCGCCGGGTTTCACATTATCTTTCACGGTGCTACCTCCTTATTCTCCGCGGGCGGCGGGAGCTTGATGCCAAGGCGGTGCTCGAACGCTTCACGCGCTCTTGCGGACAGGCCCATCTTGGTGCCGTCCGGGTACGGCAGCTCGAACTCGAAGTCAAGCGCAGCAGCCAGAGCCGCCGGGTCAACCTTCGGGTTCTCCGCCTCCAGATACCAGAATTTGCTTATGAGCTCCAGGCGGGTGATCTTTCCAAAGCAGGGGGTGAAGATTTCCCGCATTTCCGCTTCGGTGTGGCCCTTCTGCACCTTCGGATGCTCGCCCAAGTCGCCCAGAATGGTGTTGGGCTCATAGTCCAGATCAAATGTCAGGGTCTTCTCAGCCGTGAGGAACTTCTTCTTTGTGTTCACAAACTGCGGGGCCTTATCGCTCTGGCACCAGCTGACCACCATACCGTCCCGGTAGCACAGGGCCGCCGCGATCACCGCGATCTGCTTCCGATCGGTCATGAAGGGCACGCTGTTGAACACGCTGGAGATAAACACGCTGCTGTACGGCGTGCCTGCCTCCACTTCATCCAGGAACCGGCTTGCGATCTCCAGGCTCTTTTCCTTATGGATTTTGTCGCCCATCGTCACGAAGTACGGCTCGAAGGCAGACACATTGATGCCGGCCTTTCTGAGCGTCCGGGTGTTGCTGAGCTTTCCCGCGCCGAAGTCAACGACGCTGGAGCCATAATGCCGCTTCCAGGTTTCCAGGGCCGCGCCGTCCAGGATGCAGAAGTCCCGCCCGTTGTTCTTCGGGAAAACGCCCTTGAAAAATCCATCGCCCAGGGCTGCATTGCCCGCGGCGTCGGTTTCTCTTGTGTTCCGCTCCCGCATGAAGCTGTTGAAGCGGAGATCATCTGCATAGTTGGACTCCATGTCAAAATCCATAGACAGCAGATTCAGCATTGCCGACGCGAATGCTTCCTGCTCCTTCTTGATCTGGACGCAGGGAACGACCTTCCGGCTTGCCTCTGCTGCTGTCTGGAGGCGACCGATGCCGTTTATGACGTTGCCCTCCTCACCGATCACGATCGGCATGAAGGCTCTGATCTTCCGCTCCAGGGATTTTGCGAGCTGCTTTGTGTGGGCGTCGAAATTGCGGTGGTTCGCCTTTGCGAGCTTCACGGTGTCCATTCGGCGCAGCGCATAAACGCAAGGGTAGGATTCCGGGCTGCCCGGTTCGATGTCGGGCAGGGCCTCCGTCATGGCCTGGATGTCCATTTCGTACAGACGCTTCTTGACGATCGCGCAAGTGTCCTGCTTCTGGAGGTCGTTCGTGGCCCGGTTGAACAGGACGTTGACTGCCTTCCGCTCGCCGAGCTCTTTTTCGCTGACGTACTCCACAGGGATTTCAGGGAAGCCCATGCGACGGGCGACGAGCTGCCGCTGGTGTCCGCTCAGAATTTCGCCGTGCTCGTCCGCGTAGATGGGCAGCAGGAAGCCGAGCTTGCGCAGGGACAGCTCTGCCAGGGCCAGACGCTTTTCGTCATTCCGGCGGGGGTTATACTCTGACGCCTTCACAGCGTCGATAGGAACCAGCTTAATCATTGTGCAGCAGCCTCCGTTTCAGCTCCTCCGCGATCTCTGCGCGGTCGAAAATACCTTTGTCCCGGATGCCGTCCAGTGTGCGGTTATAGCGGACGACCTCGACCTTGAAATGGAGGTGTCCAACTCTCACCAGGGTGGAGCCCAGGGCGGGCACGTCGTCCGCGTCCGCATCCGGCTCCTCGTCCGGCTCTTCTTCGGTGTCTTCTTCCTCCAGGTCTTCCAGGTCGTCGGGTTCTTCCTGTTCTCCGACGTCCGGCTCCTGAACATCTTCAAGCTGCCGGTACAGGCGTACCTCGTCAGCATCAAAGCCGGTTTCGTAGTCCAGCACATCGTCGTCCCGCAGCAGATCACCCAGGGCGTCATTATCCCAGCGGCCCTCGATGCGGTTCAGGGACAGGCACAGCTTCTTTTCCTTCTCCTCGTCGGGCTGGTCGATGATGGAGCAGAGCACTTCTTCCACGCCCATGTCCCGCAGCACGGTGATTCTCTGGTTGCCGCCGATGCAGCGCAGATTGTGGATGTTCACCACAGGCGGCTCAACCATGCCGTGCTGCTCCAGGCTCCGGCGCAGGGCTTCGTACTCGTCGCTGCCCTTCACGATGTCCTCGCGGGGGTTGTACGGGGGAGGCACAATGTCCTTCAACTTCAAAACCCGGAACTCGGTCTTAAATTTCATCGAACATCCTCCTTCTCAGTTCCTCGCACACAAGCTCCTGCGTAAAGCCGACCTTCTCGCGGATGTCCGCCATCAGGTCTTCAAACTCCACCTCGGTGAGCTTGAAGGAAAATTCACCGACCAGGCACTTGATGCCGTCTGTGGCGTCTTCCTTCTTGTCCTTCAGCTCCGGCTCGTCACCGTCCAGCTCGTCGCCAATCTCACCCAGGAGCTCGTCGATGTCCTTCTGCGTAAAGCCGGTAGATGCAAGGTTCTCCTGCTCCTCGATCAAGTCCTGGAGGAGTTCTGCCAGCTTGCCGTAGTCCCAATCGCCGTCCAGCTTGTTCAGGGCGATGCACAGGGCCTTCGCCTGGGCCTCGTCCATGTCCACGACCACCGCATTGGTTTCGGTTTCACCTTCCGCCAGCAGGACGCTGAGCCGCTGGTGTCCACCGATCAGGCAGTTGTCCCGGAGGTTCACGATCAGAGGCAGAACCAGGCCGTGCTCTTCGATGCTCGCGTCCAGGGCCTTGTACTCCTGATCTTTCGCCGTCAGCTCGACCCTGGGATTGTACGGGGCCGGTTTGATCTCCGACAGCTTAACAATTTTCGTTTCCACGCCTTTACTCCTTTTCTGTAAATTTTGCATGAAAAAAGCGGGGTGCTTTCGCACTCCGCTTTTCGTTGCCTATTCAGAACATTTTCAGTTGGAAGCATTCGGGCTCCTGAGCCATCACCGGCTGCGGGGTCAGACGCTTCTTCATGAACATATCGTAGGGAGCAGCCTCGATGCCGTAGCGTTTGTACATCGTCCGCGTCTTGGGGTTGCTCTCGACGGCGTAGTAGTGGACTCCCTTCGGGCCGTCCTGTTCGCCATGCTTGGGGAAAATCCAGTTTTTGAGGGCACGTTCCTTGAACACCGGCGGCTCACCGTTGATGTCATTGAAGTACCATTCATCCGGCTGCCAGCCGGTCTTCTTCTTGATGTTCTCCATCGTCTGCCGCATCTGGTAGTCCGGGCGGGCTGTCACGATGATAACGTAATCATCGCGGATAGCCTCGATCAGATCAGCGCGGTACTCCTCCGCGGCCATACGGCGGGTGAAGGGGCGAAGCAGCCGGGTGTCTGCCTGGTTGCCAACGAGGGTGTAGTTCAGGTCGAGTAAGCAAATATTTTTCATGGTTAGTTATCTCCTTTACATTGCTTCTGTAATAATTATACCACTTTTTGCACGTTCTGTCATAGGTTTTTGAAAAGATGGTGCATATTTTTTCAGCAATGAAGGGAGCCAACCGCCTGTCTACACTCTTTCATTGTGGAAGAGTATACCACAGATAAATTGCACCTGTCCATTGCACGATTTTTGCACCGGCAAATTGCACGCCCTTATCTGAGGGCGTCCGCGCCGTAGAGCCACACCGCAAGCCGCCGTACAAGCCGTTTTCGGTTCCTCCAGACGGTCGAGGTGTCGCACGGAATGAGCTTTGCAACGTCCTCGTCGGGAAGGTTGTCGATGTACCTCCCAACGACGGTCTGATAATAGGCGTCGTCCTGAATGACCTCCAGGGCCCGCTCCATCGTATTGATCTCGTGCTCGTCCGCGGCGATCGTAGCCTGCATATCAGTCAGCACCGCTTCCCAGATTTCCTCTGGGGTCAGCCGCACGCCGGTCTTGATAAAACGGGTAATGCTCTTGCTGCGCTCCTTCGGCCCGTACTTCAAGAACTCCTCCAGCTTGTCCTTGTCCTCGGCCTGCTTCTGGAGTAGGGTCGGTAGGGCGTAAAGACGGCGTTCGGTCGCCTTGAACGCATCCTTCGCGGTGTGCCCTGCTGATACGCGACCAGCCTGCACAGCCTCTACGATGATCGCCCGAATATCCTCTGCTTTGTTCATTGGCTTCCGCCTCCTGATTTCTTCCGCCCCACCGGGGCTTTTACTTTTTGCCGGTCAAAATGCCCGCGATCTTCTCGCGGATGGTCTTCGGCTTCGCCTGCACCTTCGGCTCTACGGTGACTTCCTGCTTGCTGCGGCAGGCACAGCCGGTCGTCTGCTGCTTCTCCAGCACAGCAAGGCGGCGTTCCAACTGCCGGATGCGTTTATTCTCCCTCTTGCTCATTGCGTACCTCCTCCAGCTCTCTCACATAGCACCAACTCTGGGGCGGTCGCTGCGCTTCCACAGGCCGCACACCAAACCGCATGTTTAGCAAGCCCGTGAACGGCCGCAGCTCGCGCGGCTTGTCATAAATCTTCAGTTCGGAGATGTGCCAGCCATACAAGTCTTTCAAATCCGCATAACTCATCCCGGACTTCCATCCGGCATAGTCTTTGACTTGCGGTACTGTGAGCAAGCTTCCAGAAATTGCAGACTCGATATCTTCTTTGACGGCACAGTATTCAGGGCCAATGCGTCGGATGTCATCGCAGATAAATTCGCCGACAACCATTCCGTCAACCCTGCGGTCGAATATCTTATGAGGCCTATCGTCGAAATACAAATGGTCAACGGCTTTCCAGCAGAAAAATTTCGTCCCTTTCGTGCAATATATGTAGCACTTAAAAGGTTCTTTCAACGAGACCGGTCTTGTCTTACGGATTTCCACCGTTTTCCAGCCCGAAAAGATACGGTCGCACCATTCAGGCCGGATGCTCAGTAAAACGGCTTTACTCACTTTGCACCTCCCCGCCGTCCAGTGCGCCTTTGAGCTGTTCGAGCTTTTCGAGCACGATCTGCTGTACCTCTTCTGGCTTGCCGACGATCTCAACGAGCTGCGCCAGCATGATGTAAACGTCCGCGATTTCTTCCCTGACGCTCTCGTGGGCGGCCTTGATCTTCGCACCGTTGCGGTAGTTGAAGGTTGTGGCCCGCTGGAGATTGCAGATTGCCTTCGTGAGCTCTGACATTTCCTTGATCGCCATCTGGAGCTGAGGGGCGGTGCCGTACCGGTTGATCGCCCGCCGGATGGTATTCAGGCCATAATCAGGAATGGCCGGGACGCCTGCATCCTCGTACCATTTGAGCTTTTCCCGCAGGGTCGCATAGGCCCACAAGATCGTGTAGTGCTCCGCGATCAGGCCATCGATGCTCTGCTTCGGGTCGTCGAAGAGGTGCTCTGTCAGGGTTTCGGAGAGCTCCATATCGTTGCAGTCCAGGTCGATGCTGCTGCCGTGGCCCTTGACGAGCTTCCGCACATACTCGGTCAGTGCCATTTCAGGCTGCCGCAGCCACACCCAGCCGTCCTCGCTGACGTCGGTGAAGTTGAGGGCCGTCTGAAAATTGTCCACCGGGTTGTCGGTCGTCAGCCTCGGAACGCTCTTGATCTTCTGTTTATCCATCCTGCTCCTCCTTCTTTTCGAGCCGCAGGCAGCGGCCATCACGATACGCCATGCACCGCTCACCGCAGCAGCCGCCAAACCGATCTTTGAAGGTTTCCTCTGCGCGGTTTTCCGTGATGCGGGTACGCTGCCTTGTCAGAACCCGCCGGAACGGGCAAAATCTGGTTTCTTTGCTCATGAGTATTCCTCTCTTTCTGCGCTCTGGGCCTCCAGGCCCTCCAAAAACAACGGCACGCCTGGAGCACCGATCTTCACCCGGTATTGCTCCACATCGGCCGGCATAATGTACTTCCTGCCGAAATTGCCCTTCATATCCCGCCATACCACCCAGGGAATGCGGTAAAAGGCGACGCTCCCGAACGAGCACAGGACGAAGGCCACGCCTCCATACTGCTGCGCACGCTCCAGGCGTTCGGCCTGATCTTTCGTCACGCGATCCTGCATCATCTTCCCGGAGTCCGTGTACTTTGCCTCGAAGTTCACGGCCCTGCCGCCCCACAGGAAGCCCTTGTAGTCGGCCTGTCCCTTGCCGGTATAGTGGGCAATGAACTTCCCGCCGCCCAGGTCTTTGGTGGGCTGCATCGGTTCAGGCGTCTTCTCGATGTCTGCAATCTGCCGCTCACGGTAGAGATTGCAGGCCGCGCTTATCATCTGTTCAAAAAAGGCTCCCTGGCACCGGCTCACCTTGCCGCGGTAGCTCCTGCGCAGGGCCTCTTGTTCACGATTCGTCATTCAGGTGTGATCTCCCTTCCTCTTCGGTGGCAAACACGCTCTTGCCCCATTCATCCAGCAGGCGCAGGGTGAACGGCGTTTTCTCAACGATGCGGCGCGGCGTGACGACCTCTCCGAACAGAAAAATCTCTGCCTGCCGGACTCCGTAATGGCACGCGGGGTTCTCGCGGACTCTCCAGACCGCGGCTCCCAGCGGCACAGGAAGGTGGAGCAGCAGTCCGTGCTCCTCCTCTTCCCTGTACCGCCTCAGCTCTTCCCGATCTGCATCAACCATCCGACACCTCCGTGCTCTTGATGAACCCGCGATCGACCGCGATGCTGCGAATCTTGCGGATGGTGGCGTCACTGACGCGCAGGCCGCTCGTGGTGCGGATGCTCAGGGTGTCCAGGAACTCGTTCACGATCTCCTCTTTGGACGGCGCAGGGGCCGCGCTGCGGGCCTCCCGCTCCCTTTCGAGCAGGCCGTCCAGATACTCACAGATCTGGGCGTCGGTCATTTTGCGGAACTGTACGGCGCGGGCGTGCTGGGCACGCTCCAGGTCGGTCATTCGGCAGTTTTTCTTTTTCATTCTGGTTGTCCCTCCTGTTTGGCGGGGAGCTTCCAGGGCTCGATCATGGCCTATGGCCTCTCCCCATCCATCTTTCTTGTTCAAAAGCGTTCTTGCCAACATAGCAAGAGGCATTTTGTTCTTTCTCGCGGGCCTTCTCAGCGAGATGGAATTTTCTCCACGCTGCATACTTCTCGCAAGAATCGTGACAGATCGGGTGCCGGTCGGCACAGTCTTTGCACGGGTTAGTCATTGTTTAACATGGCCTCCAGGGAAAATTTCAGGTTGTCGTACTGATCGTTGAAGACCTTCTCGATGTAGCTCGACCGGCAGCACTCCGCCAGGAACCCGAACGAGAGCTCCGTCCGCACGCCGAACGATTCATGTTCCAGCTCCAGGATTGCAAGATTCCTGCCAGCATCGAAGATGTATGCGAACTTGTACCCGTCTGCCTCTGCCCTGGCAGCCAGCTTCGCTACGGCTTCTTTGATGCTCATTCGTCCGCCTCCTTGAACGCGAACCAGTTCCAGTCGATGATCTTCCCACAGATCGGGCAGACCTCCGGCATATCGCCGGTTTCGTGATCGCACTCCAGCTCCGCGCCGCAGCTGCACAGCACGCGCCCGTCGCCGGTCATAGTGGCCCGCGCCCTGTCCGAGCCCGCGATCTTCACCGTGACGCCGAGCTCGGCTTCCAGCTCCTCGTAGAGCTTCACCAGATGCGAGCCGTCGCCGCCGGGGATAGCCTTTCCGTGTTCATCCAGGAAGATTTTGTCCGACGAAATGGAACGGCTCGCGTGCTTCTCGCCCACCGTCAAGTCCAGGGTTATAGTCCCATGCTCGATGTCGTAATTCCACGTCCAGCCAGCAACACCGGTGGCGCAGGCCCGACTTCTGAGCTCGTTTACAGCCTCATTCGCCGTCATTCTCGGTCGCCTCCTTTATGACCCATACCTTGTGTTTACCATAGCCAGACCAGGCCAGCGCGTCCTCATGCGTGCCAGAAACGGCCACGTCCAGGTGGTTGCCCTGGATGCCAGAGCCCTTATCCTGCACCACCCGGACGCCGACGCCCTCGATGAAGAGCACCGTCCCGAACGGGAAGATTGACTGATCGGCGGCGACGGTCTGATCTGGAGTGAAGGGAGCACCGCTCGCCGTGATGCCTTTGCCTTCCCCGCAGATGTGCGGGTACTTCTCACCGCAATACGCGGTACACTCGAACTCTCCAGCGTCTACGAGCTCCAGGCCCTCCGGCAGCACGAGCTCTGCTTCATCGGCGGACTTCTGCAAGTCCTCGATCGTCTGTTCGTCCCGCATGGCCCGTGTCTGCCAGTTCTCCAGGCGGCTCCTGTTGATGATCTGCTGGCCCTCCAGGTCGTCAATCCGTGCGTCCTTCAAGCTGAGCTGCGCACAGTTGACGGCCTCCAGGACGATCAGCAGACCCAGGATAGCCTTCATTCTCCATCCCATTCAGCCACCGCCTTTTTGTCTGCCAGGTCGATACCCTCCGGGCACTCCCTGAGCAACTGATCTCCCCAAACGCCTTTGAGGTTGTCCTTCATGAACACTGGCACGCCTGCGGTCTTCGCATCGGCCACGATCGACTCTACCCACTCCTTCTTCGGCTGGTGGGCCTTACTGCCGGGGCCCGTCATGGCGCCAATGATGCACCAGCCCACCTTCTTGACGGCCTGGGCACCGACGCCCTCGAAGGGCTGGAGCAGTGGCTCCATGCTGACGAAGGTGTTGTGGTAGTCGCTCCACCAGAAAGAATCCTCCGGGCCGGTGATCGTCGAGCCGTACCAGAAGTTTGGCTCCTCCGGCAAAATGCCCTTCCGGGCCAGCTCCATATACCGGCTCGGATTCTTCGTCAGGAACAGGTAGACGTGCTGCGGGGCCTCTTTGCAAGCCTCCAGCACTTCGGCGATCCACTCGTCCGGCACCCAGTCACCGAACAGGTCGGCCATGCTGCACACGAACACCACGGACGGAATCAGCCGCTTCCGCGGGTAGTCCATCATGTAGCGGTGGAACGTAGGCAGGAAGCCCATCGGGTAGGGCGTACTCCGAATGTACTTGCCTGACTCGTCCAGCAGCTTCACCGGCTTCTCGGATACGAAACATCCTGCTGCGCCCTCCGCCTCGCTCAACTGCTCGTCGGGCCACTCGCACGGGTGCGGTGCAAAGCGGTCGATGAACCGGCGGGCATAACAATAGCTGCATCCGTTCCGGCAGCCCGTCACCGGGTTCCAGGTGTGAGTGCACCACTCGATCTTACTCTTGTGCAGATTCATGGTTAGTTTCCTTTCCTGCCGCTTCCGCGCTGTCTTCCGAGTCCCGGAAGATGTCAGCCGCGGGCTGAACGGCAAACTTCTCTTTTGCGGGGGTCTTGGCGGCTTCTGCCTTGGCTGCCATGTCGAAGAGGCTGTACTGCTTCTCCATAAACTGCCGGTATTCCTCTTCCTCCCGCATCTTCTTCAAGCAGCAGGGCCCGTACCCATCCCGCAAGCCCTGTTCGCTTGTCAGGATGCAGCCGCACCTCTTGCAGCGGCGGGCCGGTACATTGAAAATGTCGCCATCGCTCATTTCTTTTCCTCCGTTCTCACGGGCTCGAACTCGTCGAACTCCGGGTAATACCGGGCCGCCCGTTGGACGGCCAAATGTTCTGCCTCAGCTCCATTCGGAGCCTCGATGCCGCTCCAGCAATGGATGTCGGTGCCGCCTTCATTCCGGCACTCGACGATCACTCTGTACTTAGGCATGGCCTCGCCTCCTTTCCTCGAAGTGTGTCTGCATCAGCTCAGAGGCCCGCGCCGGGTCTTCCAACACGCTGTCCCGGCAGGCCCTCGCGGTCGCCCGCAAAGCGAAGAGCTTGCAGTCGGTGGAGCACCCAGGCACACCATGCGTCATTCTGTCGCAGAGTGCCCGCCGCCGCTCCAGCAGCTCAGTGAGCTTCTTGTTACGCTTTTTCATGATCTCCACCCCAATGTCCATTCTTGCGATCTTCTCGCCGGTATTCGCTCTCTCTGATCTCTTCCAGCGTCATGAGCCCGTTCCGGCTCCAGACCTGGTAAATGCCGTTGACATAGCCCCAGTTGAGCTTGCCTTGCTCGCGAGCTATGTCGAAGGCATGAGCCAAAATCTGCTTTTTCTCCTGTGGGAAGCTCATAGTCCAGCCGCCATCCTCGTTCCTTTCCTGCTCTCGTATACGGTGGAACACTTGGCGGACGTCGTTCTGGTTCGGCTGCTGCCGTGGGAAGAACTCTTCCCAGAGCGTGAGCGTGATCTGCTGGAGCTCTTGTCCCAGGGCCTCGGTATAGCCGAAGTAGGTCGTGATGTCGTCCTTGACATCCCAGAGGAACGAGTCGGGGGCCTCCTGGCTCTCTTCCTCCAGCTGCTCGGCGGGCCCCTCCAGGGCAGCAACCGACAACATTTTGTAGACGCTTGGCTTTCCTTTGGCTCCGGCGATGAACTCCAGCAGTCCGTCGTCCACCAGCTCTTGACGGGCAGCGGCAGCGGTATGTCTGGAGCCGACGTTCATCATCTGCATTATGCGAGCGTTGTCCAGTTGGAAGGTTTCGGGCCAGTGCAGGCGGTTCGCCGTGTCCATGAGCTTGTACCATAGGAGTTGCGCATTGTTGGAGAGCGGGTTCCGGCGCATTCGTTCTGCGAACGCGTTCAACTCCGGCATATAGTTCACGGCGAGCCCGCCCTCCTTTCGTCAAGCGCGTTTCTGCCGTTCATTCCATCGTAACCGTACTTCCGTTTTCTCCGCCAGTGACGATGATGTTCTGCGAGAACCGCGCCTTCATGGTCGGGTCGTGCGAGATCGCCAAAATGCGCATACCGGGGTTTCGGGCCGCCATGTTGGACAGGGCGTCCGCGTAGGCGTCCGTGCCGTCTGCATCCAGGAACGGCGGCTCGTCGATGAACAGCATACCGAGCTGAACACCGGCGCGGCGGGCCTTCACATCCGCAAGGCCCAGGGTGACAGCAAGCGCGATCTTGACCTTCTCGCCTCCGCTGTGGCTCTGGTACGGGCGGGTGCCGCCGCTGATCGTGTTTATCCAGACCTCCAGGCTGTTCACGATCTGCTTTGTGGACTTCTGCTCGCGCTCGGTACGGAAGTCCACCGCCATCCTGCCGCCTGTCATGGATGCCAGAATGTCGTTGCTCTGCCGCATGATCTCCGGCACGACGCCTCGAATAATCATGTACTGGATGCCGTCGATGCCGAACGCCTGAACCAGCGTGGTGTAATCGTTCAGCTTCTCCGCGATCTCGGTCAGCTCAGAGCGAAGCTGGGTGATCTGCTCGGTCTCCTCGTCGATCATCTGGAGCTTTGCCTTGATCTCGCCGCGGCGGAGGATGCAGCACGACACAATGTCATTTGCGGGTGCAAGCCTCCTCTGGATGCTCTGCCATGCGTCGTAGGACACGGGCTTGATGCGCTCCCGGATGGAATATGCCTCCAGGTGGGCCGCGGCGCTCTGGCCGTTCAGCTCCTCAATCTCCCGGTTGAGCCGGTCGATCTGAGGTTTCAGGGCCTCCATTTTGGCGGCAGCAGCTTCACAAGCGGCCAGACGGTCGGCCATCCGCTCGTTGTCCTCGATCTGCTTCTGTGCCGCGTTGTACCGCTCGACCACATTCTGCATGGACTTTATCTGGCCGTTGAGCTCGGCTGCTTTCTGGAGCGCAGCGGCCTCCCGATTGGTGGCCGCCTGGATGTCGGCCTCGACCTTCTGGAGCGATGCTTCCGCAGCCGCAAGCCGCGGAGCAAGATCGGCGAGGAGCCGTAGCGTTTCTTCTTCGGCGGCCAGGTGCAGCAGCTCAGTTGCCGGGTCGCCCAGGGCCTCGTCCGCTGTCTTGGCGTCGTTGTACGCTTTCAGCAGCTTCTCATACTGGGCCTTGCGGTCTGCCTTGGTCTGCTCCAGCTCCTGCTCCAGAGCAGGAATAGACCGCTTCGCGTTGGTAGCGGAGATCAAGAACTTACACGTTGCGGTGTCCGGGTTCGGGCAGCCGCTCCCCTCCAGGCGGGCAGCCTCTTTGCGCAGGGCTTCCAGGTTGCTTTCCATGCCGCGGATAGTCACCCGGCTTTCTGCCAGGTGCGCGTCAACCGCAGCCTTCGCATCGCGGGCGGCCTGCGCGGTCTTTTTCTGCTCCAGCACGCGGGTCTGGACTTCCTTCCTCCGGGATGCCAGGGATTCAAGACTGGCTTGCGCCGCCTCGATCTCAGCCTTTCTCTTGACCGTTCCCTCGTACTCGCACCGATAGGCCGTGAGCTCACCGATGGTGTCGTGGGCAGCCTGCGCGTCGCTCTGCGCAGTCTTCATGTCGTGGAGGATAGCCGTCAGCTCATTCATCTTCGGGGTGAGCTCCTGGAGCTCAGAACGGGCAGCCTTGACGAGCTGGGCGGCGGTGCGAGCCATGTCCAGGCGGGCACCGTCGGCGGCTGCCGCGTCGTACTCGCTCTGGAGCCTCACTCCCTCGTCGGCCTTCTGGTTTCGCTTCCTGGTATACTCCTTGGCCTGGGAGGCCTTTTCATCGGCCTGCTTCTTGATCTCGGCGGCCAGGGCCTCGGCCTGTTCGAGAGCCTTCTGCTCCTGCTCCGCCTCCGCGATCGTCCGCTTGGCCTCTTCGATCTTCTCCACCTTGGCCGCGTCCTCGATCATGAGCTCTTCGCGCTTCTCAACCTGTTCAGTCAGGATGTCGATGCGGTCTTTGGTCGCCGCGATCTTCCTGCGCTGCTCCTTGGCTGCATCCTTGGCAATCTCCTCCATGCGGGAGTAGATGCCCAGGCCCAGCAGCGAGCTCAGAACCTCCATGCGCCGGTCGCTGTCCGCGTCCAGGAACAGGCCGTAGGCGTCCTGCCGAATGAGGGCGATCGAGCAGAATGTATCGCAGTCCATACCCAGCAGCCGCTCGATCTTCGCCTGAGTCAGCTTCATGGTGGTGTCGCTCTCGTCCGCCCAGGAACCAGCCTCCGGGTCGAGCCGCTGGAGGGTCAGCGTGCCGCGTCCGCTCTTCGTGCGGGTGCGGATAACGCGGTACTCCTGGCCGCCCATGCCGAAGGTGAATGTGATCGCGCCGCTCTTCGTGCCGTCGCGCACCCAGCCGCCGATGTCCTCTTTGCGGGTGTGCTCATAGAGGCAGTCGGCGATCGCGTCCATGAACAGGGATGACTTGCCGACGCCGTTCTGACCGTTTACCATAGCCATGCGCACCGGTGAAAAATCAAATTCCGCCTCGGTGTAGCTGCGGTAGTTCTTGACCTCGATCTTGTGCGGGATGAAGGCTCCCATGTGCTTCCCGTCGTCTCGGCCATCGTCCGCTTTCTTGATGATCGGTTCCGCCAGGACTTTGAGCCGGTCGGCCTTGTCGCCGGTGATGTCGTTGTGCTCCAGCCAGCGGCCCAGGGCCTCAAACGGGCCGTCGTGCTCGGTGAGCTGATCTTTCGAGTCCAGTTCCTCCACGTCCTCCGGGACGATCTCGGCAACGTAGAACGCGCCGTCAGAGGTCAACGCCTTCTGGATGTCGGCCCGGTTTAGTGCCTTCTCCTGCTCTGCCGTGCAGGAATAGCGCACGCGGACGATCTTATCCTTGACGACCTCCCCGAAGCTGACTCTCTGAGGGTCTGCAATGAACTGGGCCACGGTGTCCGGCGAGAACCGCAGCGTCAGGTGTTCGCGCTCCGGCAGGCCGATGAAGCAAGATGTGACGGCGTTGCCTCCCATCATCGGCTGCAAGGTGTGGAGCCAGAAACCATGCTCTGTGCCCTCGTCGTTGAAATTCAACTGGTTCACGCTGCCGCAGTAATAGGCCGGAGTATCGCTGGCAAGACGCTGGGGCTTGTGGATGTGCCCGAAACAGGCAAGGTCAACGCCTGCTGCGTCGATCGTGGAGGGCAGAACCACCACGTCCTGTCCCGCCAGGAAGGTGCTGCCGTTGTCCGCCTCGCTGCCGCTCACGGTGTAGTGGGCTGTCATGACAGCCGGGATGCTGTGATCGAGCTGCGTTGCAAGGCCCAGAATCGTGTCGTTTATGAGGGCCGTCGCGCTGCGGTTCTCTGCCTCCTTGTCCATGCCAGGGCAGAACAGGCGCAGGCGGGCTTTGTCGAAGCCAGGAACAGCCATGATCTGCACCGGGCCTTCCTTGGTGTCCAGCTTCTCGACCGCGGGCGTGGTGTAGATATGCAGATTACTCAGGTTCTCGGTCGCCTTCTTAATGAGCTCGAAGGCACGGGGGTTGTCGTGATTCATGGTGCCGAACAGCAGAACCACCTCGTCGCTGCACCCGCACAGCGGAACGATGAACTTCTCCAGGGCGTCGTTTACGTCGTCCAGGGCGGTGTCTGCCCAGACGCGGGAGCGGTTGAACAGGTCGCCCGCGACGATCGAAACCTCCGGCTTGATGTTCTGCGCATCCTCCACGATCGCTTTCATGCAGCCGATCGTGTCCAGGCGGCGGAGGTTTTCGCCGTCTTTTGTGGGGCCCGCCAGGTCGCCCAGGTGGATGTCGCCTGTGTGCAGTATCCTCATTTTCTGCCTCCTCTTGCCTTGCGCTGGCACTCGTTACACAGGATGCGTCCAAAGACTCTCTGGCTGTACCCCGCGATGTCGTCCGGCGTCCATACCCCGCCGTTCTTGGTATTTACCGTGGTGATCTCCCGGTGGCAGTCCGCACAGTAGATACCAGGCTGCGGCTGCTGACGCGGTGCGGGAGGCTCCTCGTAATAGGGCTCCTGCCAGCCGGTGTCCGGCTCCTCGTAGTCCTCCGGCGGGGGCGGAGCCTCGCAGCCTTCATCCTCGTAAGGCGGAACTTCTTCGGCCTGCTGAGCCGGAGGGAGGGCCGCTTGCGCCGGTGCTGCCGGAGTCTCGAACAGAAGGCCCATGCTCTGCAAATAGCTCCCGGCCACGGCCTGCTTGATCTCCGGCGCATCCAGATTCGGAATGACGCGAGCCACGATGAACGGCTTTTTCAGATCGGGGAGCTTGTATGTACCGGCCAGCCCCAGGGCGGCGCGGATAGCTCGCATGAAGGCTTTGCTCTCCGCCATCGCGGTGCGGTGCGGCAGAAACCTCCTGTACTGCTGCCCTGTTGCGCCGTCCTTCATGGAGGCCGCCTCCAGGGTACAGTCGATCTCTTTCGTGGCCTTCATCAGCCGGAAGCCGCCGGACGGCTCAGGCACGCGGATGGTGACGGTAACGGCGACGTCGTGGACGTGCTCACAGTTGCCGCATACTCTGGGCTTGCCAGAGGCGCGGGCCATTTCGATGCACCGCTGGCAGCCTTCCGTTCTGCCAGGGGTCGTGTCCACGATGCTGATATTCGCGGCAGCGGCCAGCTTCATGCCGCCCACCTTCGTGATCGCAAACGCGCCGCTGGACTTTTCAAAATAGATGTCCTTGCTGGGCCCGCGGTTCGTATTGTCCTGCCTGGTGTCCAGCTGCACCTCGGAAACGACGATGCGCTGGAGGTTGGACGCCGCCTGCATCGTAGTGACCGGCACCAGGACGTTATACCGATCTGTCGGGTACTTGTTGAGTTGGAGAACGCTCTCGTAGTTCATATTTGCTCCTTTCTCTTGACAAAAGAGCCTGGGTTTGATAATATGACGTCGGTTAGTTATCGGGCACTTCTCGTTCAGGCATTTGGCGAGAGGTGCCTTCTCTTTTTCCCAGGCCTATGAGGATGATGTCGTTGATGCTCGCTTCAAGCTGCCGCAGGAACCGCAATGCCTCCTCGAAGTCCCTGCGCTCCGACTCGTCGATCACGCCGTCGAAGGCGATCTCTTCCAGCCGGTCAGCCACGGCCTGCGCATCCACGATCAGACGCCGGATGCGCAGCGTTGCGTGGGGAAGCGGAATGTCCGCCGCCGTCCAGCCCATCTTGCAGCCCACAGGACACGTCGCGCAGTAGCGAAGCAGGACGTCCGGGCTCTTGTAGCTCTCGGCGTAGACCACTGCGTCCGCCGGGGTCAGATCAACTTCCCCGCGCTCATGCCGCCCGATGGTTTCTGGCGAGTACGGAACAGCGATAGACGCCGTGCCGCGGCTGACATATCCAGCCTTTACTCTTGCCTCCCGCAGATACGCGGGAGGCTTTTTTGTTACCATGATCGCCATGCTGTTGCCCCTCTCTTTCTGGTATTATTTTGACAGAGGAAATCACTTCTCCACCGGGGCCAGGGCCTTGATTCGCTTGGCTGCATACAGGGCGTTCTTCGTGAGCTGCCGCTGCCATGCGCCGACGGACGGGGCCCAGCGGAAGCCGTTCTGTTTGAGCTCCTGCCGCAGATCGTCGTCCGGCTTGTCGTCGAAGATGATCTGGAGCCGGTTCGCGGATGTACTCACGACCACCTCGCCGCCGTCAAAATCCCAGCTTGCCGGAGGCGGTTCGGTCTTCTGCTTGCGCAGCTCCTCGATACGGCCACGCAGCCGCCTGATCTCCGCGCTCTGGTTGCTCAGGGTGTACGACTCGAAGGGCTTGTCCGAGAGCCGCCAGGACGACTTCATGTCGGCCTCGATCTTCTTGATGACCTTCTCGGATGCCAGCGTGCAGCCGTTCAGAGTGCCGTGCTTGCGGTAGTAGGCGTTAATGTCCTTCATCGTCTGCTGCGTCCGCTCCAGCCTTGCCAGCTTCTCCTCCAGCTTCTCAATGGCGTTCGGGTCGTCCGCGCTGATACCGCCCATGCCCACGCTCTCGATCTTCCGCAGCAAGCCCTGGATGTCCGCATACTCATGCGCCAGGGTGTCGCGGCGGGCGTTCTGCTTTTCCTTCTTCGCAACCGGGAAATTTGCGCCACCGGTAATGAGGATGGACGGGCACGCCGCCTCGTTGCGGTAGTAGTCGTTGTAGTAGTCCGCGAGGCGGTGGGCATACCGATCGAGCAGGCTGTCCAGCTTCTCATGGTGCATGGGGTCAACCTTGGCCTTCTGCTTCTCGACCAGGGCCGCGGCCTTGTCCACCTCGGCACGGTAGGCAGCCGTCGCGCTGCCGGGTTTGTAGTCTCTGAACGAGTTAGCATCGTTCGCACGCTTTGCGGTGTCCTCGTTTATGGGATAGTACGTCATGATCTCCACCTCCTCAGCTCTGTCCCTTGCCGACGTAAACGAGCGGCCTGCCGCGCTGGGCGATCTCGCCGCGGAAGCAGTCGCCGCAGTACCTCCAGACGTCCTCAGCCACCTTCGTGAAGGTTTCGTAGGTTGCCCGCCAGCGGTGGTTGTCCGGGTCGAAGCGGTCGCTGATCGGCTCGCCCATCTGGGAACAGTGGGCGGTCATGGATGCGGGCGGCAGGCAGTTGATCGCGTCGTCCACGACCTCCTCCGTCACATAGTCGCCGATCTTCGCCTGCTCGTAGCTGAACGACTCCCGGTCGTAAACCTTCTTGCCATCAAACATCTTTGCCATCTTGAGTCCTCCTCTCATTCATCAGCTCCGAGATCGTGGAGCTTCCAGCCTGTGAACACCAGGGCGGCAGCCGCCAGAACGACGTTGCCTGCGCCGGTTGTATGGATGCTCGCACTCTGGGCAATCATAATACCCAGGTACAGCAGCACCGCCGCGAGAAATGCCTGCATCAGCAGATGGGGCCATACAGCCCGCTTCTTGGTCTTCCGCTTCGGGCGGGGTGCCGCTTCCTGCTTGACGCTCAGGGTGAAACTTGTGCTCTCCATCGTGTTACCTCCTCATACCCGGCTCTTCTGCCGGGTGTCCATATCCAAGCCCAGCCGCTCGTTGAAGTACCGCTTGCTGACGCGGCCTTCAAACGTCAGCTTGCCCTGCGCCTCCAGCTCCTTGTTCATCTGCTTGATGATCTTGTAGCTCTTGCTCTGGGAAAAGCCCGTGATCCTCATGATGTCGTCTGGGAAATAGAACAGGTCGCGGGCGGTGTTGATCTTCGCCTTCGCTGCCACGATTACTCCTCCTTCCGGTAGTTCTGCATGAACTCCCGAACCACGGGAATGAGCTGGTGTCCAGCGCAGCGGCCCGTGGTGGTTTCCACCAGCGTGGTGTACTTGACGCCTGCGCGGTCGGCCAGTTCCTTCACGGTCATGCCAGTCTGCGCGGTAAAGACGCGCACCTCGATGCCGAAGTCAGTCTTCGGTTTTGTGCGATTCGCAGTTTTCATTGTTTTTCTGCCTCCTTCGTACCTTAAAAATAAGGCTTATTTCTTGTGTTTTGCTTCCCGGTGCGTTATACTGGTACCGGGTGTTTACCGGCACGCTGCCAGCTGAGCGCGTTCCAGCCTGCCCTCCAGTCTGGAGTTCGGGTCGAACTTGAGGCCGTCCCGGTAGCCCTTCTGTCTAGCTCCCATGGTGTCCATATCAGCCTCGTTCCTGCCGATCGCCCTTGGCTTGCCCAGGCCGTCCGCCTCCTCGACGACGGCCTGTGGTGTCACCATGACGAGGCCCCATTCCTGGTGCTCCTCCTTCTGAGCATTGAACGCGTCCTGCAGGCCCTCGCAAAAGCCCCAGCCGTAGGCGTTCACTGCCTTGCGGTAGGTTCCGCGATCATCCCAAGGGTTCCGCTCGATCTCGCGCTTGCATGTCGAAACGATGCAGTCGTAGGCGTAGAGGAAAATCCTTTTGCAGATCTCGAAATCGTCCTCCAGGCCGATGAAACCGATGGTTGCCGTCTTGTAGCCCTTGCGCTTCCGATTGATTGCGCGACAACAGTAGTTGTCAGCGATCACCGCCGAGAGGGAGGTCGCCCAGGGGTTCGTCATGGCTGTACACTGGATGTCGGTGAAGTCCTTGACGAGCTTCTGGTTCTTCTGTTCCTGGCACTCCTTCGGGGTGAGCTTGTTCTTTGCCATCAGCTCACGGGCCTTGAGGAGCGCGGCTTTGGCCTCCGCCTCGTTGGGGCTCTCTGCCAGGGCCAGCAGCTTTGCGATCTTGTCCTTGATGTTCGCCATAATCTTTACCTCCATTCGGGAACGTAGTCGCCGTAGCCGCGGGTGATGTAAGCATCCAGAACCGCGACGGCCTCCGGGTTGAGGATAAACTTGGAACGATCGGTCAGGAGCTCCTTCAACTGGGAGATCGTGGCCTCCGGGTAGGTTTCGTGAATCAGCGCCAGGAAATTGTTGGTTGCCTCGGTGGAACCGGCGATCGGGCGGCTCCCGCGCTTCGACTTCGGCGCGTAGAACACGACGTCCCTGTGGTTCTTCGGGTACTTAGGCATCGCGTTCCACCTCCTCAGCAGTCGGAATCTTGCACCGCTCCAGATCGAGCGGGGTCATGCAGTACGGGTCAACACGCTTCCCTGTCCGCAGGACGACCGGGTCGTAGACCAGGCGGCGCTCGCTGTCCACCATGCAAACCAGGATGTCTTGATCGGGCTTCACGATCGGAGCGTTGGCGTACTCCAGCATCCGCTCGTAATCGCTGTAGCTGAGGTTTGCTTTCAGGGCGACGCCTCCAGCGTCGAACGTCAGGACGTTCTCGTCCTTGAATGTACGGAGATAGCCGCGGACGAAATACGGCTCGCCGGTCGTAAACGTGCCGTTGTCGATTCTGACCGGCGCACCCACGACGCCGTAGAGATCGGTCTTGCTCAGGTCGATGCGGATAACGGGGTACTGGCTGAAATTGATCGCCGTAGCGATCTTGGTTCTGTTGGAAAGCACCTTCATGGTTTAGACCTCCTGTCCATCGTTGATGATCTGGTAGTCGAGCATATCGGCCATCGGCAAGCTCGGCTCGCCGTCCCGGTCGTTGCTGGATGCAGCATAGAGCTTGTCATGCCGTTCCCGCGGCATTGCGCCGGGTTCCGTGTATTTCCAGGTCGTGCCCAGTTCATCGACGAACACCTCCCGATTGAGATCGTCCGTGCCGATGAAGCGCAGGCTCCTCACGTTGCCGGAGAGCCGAGCGGCCACGGCTCGGAGGTGAGCCTCGGTTTTCAGCTCGCGCTTGACGTCCTGGCAGTCCTCACCGAAATGCAGCTTGTTCCACTCGATCGTCACGGACAGGTCGTCAGCCGCCTTGCGGAACCACTCAGCAACGAAGCTCTGGTCGATGTCGGTGCGAACCTCGATCTGGGCGTGCTCCTTGTTCCAGATGCGGGCCTGGGCAGCCTTGACGCGGTTGCTGACGTAGGCTTTGAGCGGCCAGAAGGCGGTCGCATACTTTGCGCTGGAGAGCTTGCCTGACTTGCCAATCATGTGCAAGCAGATGTCGCCGCCAATCCAGCCGGGGTCACCGGGGACGTGCTCGACGAAGTAGAGAGCGTTGTCGTGTTTGAAGTAGGAGCCGGTGATCTCCACGATGTCCCCGGCCTTGATCTCCACGTTGTTCTTGTCGGTCATGGTTAGTTATCTCCTCTCAGGTGCTTGTGGGCTTGCAGCCGGTCGGCTGCTCTTGTTGGCTCCCACGACCTACCCTGACTGGCTGTCAGGTGGTTTCGGCCCTTGCCAGGGGCCATCATCGGGTGGGTTAAATGTCGGTTTTTTGTGCTCCGTCTTTGGTGTGTTGCCACACATCGACGGAATAACCAGTGCTGCGGAGCTGTTCGGCCAGTTTCCGTGCCCTGTCCATGTTGTCGGCCCAGGTGGTGAGAGGCCAGCCCCGCTTGCAGTAAACAATCTGGTAACGCATCGTTTGCGCCTCCTCACTTCATCAGGATGTCGTACAGGCGGGCTTTCAGGTGGACGTTTTCGTTCTCCAGGGTCATGACACGGCTCGCGGAGCTCTCGACGCCCTCCTCAAGTTCCTTGATCCTGTCGGCCTGCATCTTGATGATGCTGTTCAGGTTGGCGATCTGCTCGTCCCTTCCGTCGATGCTCTTCTGCTTCTGGGCAACGGCCTCGGACAGTGCTTGCAAGCTGTCCGCCTGCTTGCGGTTCTCGGCCCGGAGGTTGTCGGCCTCCTTCTGTGCGTCCTCGGCCCGCTCCTTCATGCTGCGCATGAAGTCGTTGCCGATGTTGTCCTCTGCCATATCAAGGCACCCGTCGAAGGCAGCTGCAATGTAGCTGTCCTGGCCCAGTCCCTTGATGATCTCGGCGATCTTGTCGAGTGCTTCGCGCTCCTGCTGCTTCGTTGCCATGTTCAGTCCTCCTTGCTCTGTGCGCTCTGCTCGATCTGGAGCAGTTCATCGTAAATCCGGTTGGCTTCCTCGCTGGTCAGGTTGTACTGCTCGATCAGGTCGGGAAGATCGCTGGCCCGCCAGCCGCCCTTGTACAGGGAGGCCGCGGAATACTGGGTGTCGTACTCCTCCTGGCCGCCGCAGCGGAGATCATCGCGCCAGCTCTCGTAATCGGCCTCCGTCATGTCCATCATCATGGCTTAGCCCTCCTTCTCGACGCCCAGCAGCTTCAGGCTGCCATACACGCAGCCCTCGGTGATCTCACGGGCCTTCTTGCGAGCGGACGTGATGGACACGGCCTCGATCTTGCGGGTGGTCTGGTAGCCGCCGCTGCTCAGCTGGGGGTTGTGGCGGTAGTAGGTGGCGATGTAGGTCTTCATGGTTCAGACCTCCTTGACAAGCTGCATCATCTTGAAGACGCGGGCCCACTGCTCTTTGTTCATGCAGCCGCCGTTGTTCACGAACTCCTTAGCGAAGCTGATCTCCTGCTCCATCTCGGCCTTGCTCATCTCATTCAGGTTTTTCATGGTTAGTTATCCTTTCTCTTGTTCCTTAATTCTTTGGCTTATCTTCTATAAGTATTATACCACATTTGGATAATAAATCAACATTTTTTAGTGTTTTCAAACAGAAGAAAACGCGAAAAATATTCCCAAATTTTTAGTTAGTCTGTATATCATACGGAGGGAAGATATGACTATCTGTGAACGGCTCTTTGAAGAGCTAAAGCTCCGCGGGTTTACCGCGTACAGCCTGTCAAAAAGCATCGGAGTCAGCACTGCCACAATATCGAATTGGAAGCAGCGAAACACCGACCCGCCATCCAAGTGCATAATCCCAATTTGTGAATTTCTGGGATGCTCGATCGAATATTTGTTGACAGGTGAGGACACCGGGGCACCTGTGGTCATAAAAAAAGAGCCCGTCCCCAGAATATCCGAGAACGGGCGCGAAATGCTGGCCTTGTATGAAAAGCTGTCAGAACGCGATCAGCTGCTCTTGCTGGGCCGTCTGCAAGAAATGGCCTCCCCCATGCTGGGCGACTCCAGGGAAAAGAACCAGAAGGACGACGCACGCAGCGCGGCAGGCTGATCTATTACGATTTTGGAGGCTGATTTTATATGCCAAAAGCAAACCACCCGGAGGACTCGCGCTTGATCGCGGGTGTCCAGAGGTTCCAGCCTATTTTGTGCAAGGCGAAGCTCGCGGGAAAAAACGAAAGCGATACTGTAACGATCATTGTCGATATGCTCAGCGAGGTTTTCGGATTTGATAAATACAAGCAGATCACATCCGAGCTCCAGATCAAACGGACATTCTGCGACCTTGCGATCAAGATCGATGGGAAAGTCTGCCTCCTGATCGAGTGCAAGGCCGTCGGCGTTGACTTGAAGGAAGATCACGTTTCGCAGGCTACCGGCTATGCCGCCAATTACGGGATAGATTATGTAGCTCTCACGAACGGCCTCTCCTGGAGCGTGTACCGCGTGCTCTTTGAAAAGCCCGTGGAAATCACTCCTGTATGCTCCTTTGAATTTTGCGATCTTAACGTGAATCGACCGGACGACCTCGTGCCACTTCGTTGTCTCTGTGTCGAGGCATTTCAGGGAGGAGAAAACAAACTTCTCGATCAGACTTATTCACAGCGCAGTGTACTCAACAAGTACATAGTCGGTCAGCTGCTCTTGAACGATTGGATGGTTCAGACCATCCGCCGATCGTTGGAGCGACACTTCCCGACGGTGAAGGTTGCTGACGACGATGTGCGTCGCGTTCTGCATGATGAAGTGTTCCGGCATGAGATCGTGGAGGGCGACCGGGCAGAGGATGCAGCAAAGATAGTTTTGACCGCCAATAATCGCATGAAGCAAAGGTAGGGGGCAAAAATTGCCCCTTATTTTGAGAATAGGGGGCAAAATCTGCCCCTTATTTGCCCATAAAGGGGGCAAAAATTGCCCCTTATCTTGAAAAATAGGGGGCAAAATCTGCCCCCATAAATAGACGTTATATTATATAAGACGTTTAGTAAGACTATGTTGTTATAGTTATTTACTTACTTTCACACACAATTATTTTTTATTTTTGCGGACGGGGTGAAGTTTTCAACATGACGGGTTATATTCGCTGTCGCTCGTGCTTCGAGCTGTTCAACTGTGCCGACCTGGTGTCGGGCCTCTGCCCTGCCTGTGCGAAGATCAGAGCCGATCGGCTGTCTGAGCTCCAGCGGGCATACCAGGCAGCCGTTGACGCTGGAGAGCCTGGAGCCTCGGAGCAGATCGCCGATCTGATACGGGCATACCAGAGATCAGAGGGCGTCCGGCTGCAAGCCGTCCCGCCTGCGTACCGGGTGAAGTGAAGCGGGCCGAAAACCCGAATCCGATAAAACCGGCCTAGGAGGGCTTACAGCGCGTTTTTGGTTCTGGAGGTAAAGAGAGATTCCGAAACCACAAAACGCCGCTCAGGGCCCGCTCTGCGGCCTTGTGGCATGATTCTGACAGAATACAGGGAGGTGAGCGTTATTCCTGCGTACAAAGACAAAGAGCGGGGCACATGGTACGCCTCGTTTTACTACACCGATTGGCAGGGCCACCGGAAGCTGAAAAAGAAACGGGGCTTTGCTCGGCAGAAGGACGCGAAGGCGTTCGAGGACGAGTTTTTGAAGACCAGGGCCCAGAGCTGCGACATGACGTTCGGCTCGATGGTGGAGCTGTACCTGGACGACATGGAGCACAGGTTGAAGGCGAACACGATGCGCAACAAGCGGTATCTGTACCAGGCCCGCATCCTGCCCTTCTTCCAGGACTTGAAGATCAACGACATCACACCGGCCCACGTCCGCAAGTGGCAGAGCAATCTACTCGCCGAGGGCGTCGCTCCCACCTATGCGAAGACGATCAACAACCAGCTGTCTGCCGTGTTCAACTACGCCTGCCAGTATTACGGCCTCGCCCGGAACCCCGCGAAGGTGGCGGGTAGCATCGGCAAAGAGAACGCGGACGAAATGAAGTTTTGGACGGTGGACGAGTTCACGAAGGTTGTCGAGAACGTGCCGAAGCTCCCAGGCAGAACCGGCCTGTCCGTTCTGTTCTGGACAGGCCTGCGCATCGGTGAGCTGCTGGCCCTGACTCCGGCAGACATCAACCTGGAGGACTGCACGCTCTCGGTCAACAAGAGCTTCCAGACGATCGACGGCAAAGAGGTCGTGACAGAGCCGAAGACTCCGAAGAGCCGCCGCGTACTGCCCATCCCGCCGAAGCTGGCCGATATGCTCAGGGTGTACCTGAACGCCCTGTACAAGCCTGACCCTGCCGATCGGCTGTTCCCCTTCACCAAGCACTACTTCCGCCAGCAGATGCAGAAGGGATGCAAAGCGGCCGGCATCGAGCCCATCCGCCTGCACGATCTCCGGCACTCCCACGCGGCCCTGCTTATCCACCTGGGGACTCCGATCTTGATGGTGAGCGAGAGGCTGGGCCATGAGGACGTCGAAACGACGCTGCGGACATACGGGCATTTGTACCCGTCGGCGACGTCGGATGCAGTAAAAAAGCTGAATGATTTGATGCGGTAATGCCAAAATAATGCCACGAGGCAAAAAGAAAAGCCGAAAACCCGGATGATTCCTAGGGTTTTCGGCTTTTTGTCAATTATTCGAGCTCGATAGTTGCAGGCGGCTTACCGGTGCAATCGTAGAACACGCGGTTGACGTGCTTGACCTCGTTAACGATGCGGCTGGTAACAGTGCCCAGAACATCCCACGGCATATCGTAGCTTTCTGCGGTCATGAAGTCGGTGGTGGTCACGGCGCGCAGCGCAACGGCGTAGTCGTAGGTGCGCTCGTCGCCCATAACGCCGACGCTGTGCATATTGGTCAGTGCAGCGTAATACTGGCTAATCTCCTTATCCAGACCAGCCTTGGCAATCTCCTCGCGCCAGATGGCGTCAGCGTCCTGCACGATAGCGACCTTCTCGGGGGTCACCTCGCCGATGATGCGGATGCCCAGACCGGGGCCGGGGAACGGCT
>ERZ779890.186-NODE-186-length-71372-cov-8.600516_pt1 | contig 71372 bp, 91 predicted proteins | sample MGYA00511553_ERZ779890 | MGnify/ENA primary metagenome ERZ779890 (study PRJEB29588, sample SAMEA2152064) | human gut metagenome | biome: human gut; feature: human-associated habitat; material: faeces | place: Denmark | collected 2008/2010 ... | reverse complement strand
AAAAAAAACGATTTCACGGGGGCCGGGCGTGTGTAGGAGCCGCCCGAATTTCACGGGGGCCGGGCGCGTGCGAAGGACCGCCGAATTTGCCCGGCGGCGCCATGCCGCAGGGGCGCCGGCACGATCGCACACCAACACGCACACCCGGCGGCCATGGTCGCGAGACAGTAAAACATATCCCGCCCCGGAGGTCACGAGGGCAGAAAGGAATTGACATGCGGAGCTACGTTTACATCGCCTACACGGCAGAGCAGGACAAAAACCGTATGACGTTTTCGGAGAGGAAAAACAACGAGTATTGCCCAGGCTATTATGCCGACGTTCTGCGGATCAGCTCGGACGACAACATTTTTTCCGCTCTGTCCGCCATTGGCGGGCTCAAGGCGGCAAACGCTTTCCCCAGCAAAAAACAGGCGGAGGAAACCGCCGCGTTTTGGAATGAGTGCTACAAGCGAAACGGCACGTATCTTTTTGCGTGATTTAGACAGAACAAGCCGAGTTTAGGCGCCCCCCTCCAGCATACCGCCCGGCTGGTACGGCGAGCCGGTCAAGATCGGCGATGCCGCACGATGGCGGCCATATGCGCAGCCGCTCCATACCGGACGATCGACGAGCCCCGTCCCAGCTCGCGCCTGAAGCTCTGCAAAGCCGCCCCCGGAAATCTGCACAAAGGCCCCAGAGAACCACAGAAACGCCCGCCGGAACGCTGCAAAAAATCCCCCCGGAAGCCGCCGCCTCCGGGGGGAAATTATTTTTTGCGTTTGGTTGCAAAGAGCACCGCAGCCTGGCATATAGGGTATAAAAGCAAAACGGAAACGCGAAAGGAGATAACAAAATGAAGATCACCCGTGAGAGCATCGAAAAGAGCAGCGCCCGCATGGGCAACGGCTGGACGCTCAGCCGTTATTATCTGGTGATGTGCGGCGAGAAAGCCGCCGAGATGCAGATCCCCATGGAGGACGGCGGATACATCCAGGGCCGAATCTACATTGACAAAAAATGGAGGGGCTACCAGGCATATGACGGCGTGCGGATCAGCGTCAACGCCTCCCGCTACTACCCGGCGCAGACCCCCGGCGTTTATGTCTCCCACGGCCTCGGTTACTGGGTGGACATTGACCGCCCGGACATGAGTAAATGCATGTTTTCGGCGGTTGAGAAGATCACGCACAAGATCACCGCAGACGACATCCGCGCCCTGTGCGAAGCAGGCGCGGCAGCCCTGACCGGAAAAATGGCGGAGCTCTCCGCCGCAGCGTAAGGAGGCGCAGATCATGAATAACGACATTCTCAAGAATTTTGTCGAGCAGGAGCTCAATGAACACAACAAGCGCAACAACGCCGGCCTTGCCTCCGTCGAGTTTTTCGACAGAGCGAAAACCGAAGAAGTGACCTTCCACGGCAACCACCGCGCGCAATACAACCGCCTGCTGCGGTTCTGCGCGGATAACGGCCTGACCGTCGTTTCCACGCATCCCGGCACGCTGGCGGCTGTCGTTCGTGTAGAGACCGGCAAATAAACGCCAACAGAAGAAACGCTCCCGGATCTCTCCGGGAGCGTATTTTTTTACGAAAAACCACCTTGCCCCCGCGCCGTACAATGAGAAGCAGAACCCGAAAGCCGCCCAGCCCCGGCGGGATATTCATTTTATCTATAATATATATTCACAAAAATCTATAGAAAAAAGTGCGGGAATATCGCAAAAAATTTATTTTTTCGGTTGCAAAACGGCCGTCTGGACGGCATATAAAGCATAAAGCAAAAGGAGGTCATTATCATGACACAGGACAAAACCGAGTCCATCCGCTTCTACTATAACGGCCTGCGCGTCAACGGCGAGCGCAAGCTCACCCGCTGCTGCTACACCCTGGACAACCGCTACGACGGCGCCGAGTGCGTCACGATCTACGCGACGGGCTACGACGACCTCCCGCGCGACATTTTCCCCGTAGAGAACGACAGCGACAGCTATACCGATTATTTCGAGCACGACAGAGCCACGCTTTTCCCCGATCATCCCCTCTACAAATTCGCCCGCTATGCGGCGATGAAGGCGAACGCATGCAGCAACACCAAGAGCATCGAGCGCGTGAGCAAAAAAATCTCCGGCATGAGCCGTGAGCCGTGGGCCGGTTATATCGACGCGCTCAAGGCCGACATTGCCCGCTGGCAGCGGGAGATCGTAGACTTCAACGCCGCCGAGGATCCCGGCCAGCCGACCGCCGCCGACGTGGAAGCGTGCCACGCTCTCCGCCTTGCCGAAGAGAACGCCCGCCGCGAAAAAGAGCACGAGGAAGAGCTTCAGCGCCGGGGAAAAGGCGCTGAACGAACAGAACAACGGCCGCCGCTTCATCGAGCAGACCGCCGCCGAGCATCCCATTGAGGAGGGGCAGCCGGTCGTGCGCATCCATTGGAGCGAGTACCCGGCGTTCTACGGCTGGAAGGATGACGAGCTGGTGCTTTCCGTCGCTGCCGCCGAGATCATTCTCAAGACGTTTGACGAGCAGAAGCACGCCGAAAACGGCGGCTATTACAAGACAAAATTCTCCATCGAGGAGGACGGCGAGGTCGTCTACGGCGGCGGACGCTACGACCTCGGAGACGGGGACGGCGGCCTGTGCGAGCACATCCGCTCCTTTGGCCGCTACCAGATGGAGCACGGCCATTGTGGGCAAGAGCCAACGGAAGAGGACAAGCAGGAAGGCGCGAAGATCGTCGAATTTGCGAACCGTCTCCAGAGCTACACGCCCGGCGGCTATATTGAGAGCGTCGAGCCGGCGCCTTATATAAATACTATATTGGAAGCTCTGCAGAAAAAGAGAGAGGAAGAAGTCGACAACCTTTCCGCGCTGATCCGTCTCCTGCCGGACGAGGGCATCATCGGCATGGCCTCCGACCTTGCCAAAAACGGCTCGCCGGAGACGGCGCGGTACGTCCTCCTGCAGCTTGCGCAGCGTGACAAGAAGAAGGCCGCCGAAGCAGCGCGAAGTCTCGGATTATGAATAAATATTCTTTATATTATTCAGTTGCAAAACGCCCAACTGCCCGCCATATAGAGTGTACAGCCCCGCAAAGCGCGGGGCAGAAAGGGGAAAAAAATGACCGATACCGAACTTTTGGAGTTGTCCGGAATTGCGATCCGGCACGGAGTGCTCAACGTTTACGAGGGGCGGAGCGACGCCGACATGCAGCGCCTGGTTGACAAAATGCTCAACGACCCTGCCGCGTATTACACCGTCACGCCGCTGTATCCAGCGCTGCGCATCTATGCCGAGCTCCGGGAGCGCGTGGCCGCGAAGTCCTGCGGCTCCGCCATCCAGGCGGTGAAGCGCCTCATCCGAACCTGCGCCCGCAACGATATGCGCGGCGTGTGGAAAAGCGCCGACGGATCCGCCTGGTGCTGCTGCGATGGGCAGCGGGAAGTCCGGCTGAAAAATGTCTCCGGCGTTCCCGTGCTGGAACAGAGCTTTCCGGCCCTCGAAGCGCAGATCGACGGCTGCGCCAAAGCGGCCAGCAAGTCGCTCCGACTCCCTACCGCCGCCGAACTCAAAACATACATTGCCGCCGAGAAAGCCGCTGGCGTCAAGCCGGATTCCCTTTGGTATTGGGGGGGCACTGATACGCCGACAGTGAACGCCTCGTTCCTGCTGGACATGGTGACGATCTTCCCCGACTGCAAGGAAGCGCGGTATCAGGCGGAGCTTTCCCCGCTTTACTTCTGCGGCGACAATGGCGACGGTATTCTCCTGCCTGTTCGCAGAGCCAAATGCCCCGAATTTGAAAGCCGCTGGAACGAGCTGCACAAAAGCGCCGGTTAACCCCGGCGCTCCGCAGAAATATATAAGTATATACACCTGAAAGTCTACACAGAAAGAGTCAGGAACCAGTTAAAGAACCGCAAAGGAGGCGGAAAATGAAGACAGAGACCATCGACATCATTATCCCCGCGCACAACTGCGCCGACACCATCGGCGACACCATCAAAAGCCTTGACCTGCAGCTGTGCAAAGACTTCAAGGCGACCGTCGTTATCGACGGCGCGGACGAAAAACTGGAAGCCGTCGTAGAGACCGCCGCAGACTCTCGCCCGTGGCTCCGCTGCATCAAAAGCAACGAAAACAAAGGCGCCGGCGCAGCGCGGAACCTCGGGATCATGGCGTCCGTATCCGAGTGGCTGATGTTCCTCGACGCGGACGACCTTCTTCTCCCTCACGCTATCGCCACCATGCAGCAGGCGATACCGGAAAGACCGGACTTCGTTATCGGCAAAACCATGCGCGAGAGCGAGCGCGGCTGCTACGAAGTCGTCGGGCGCGAACAGCTCACCTGGCTGCACGGGCGAATGTACAACTACAGCTTTCTGGCCGCGTATGACATCACCTTCCCCAACGATCTGCGCATGAGCGAAGACCTGGCGTTCAATATGAAATGCGCAGAATTGGCGAAGAACGTTCCGGAAACCTCTTGGCCGGTACATATACAGCGTTGGAACGGAAAGTCTCTCTCACGGCGTTCTGGGGCGTCCAGAGAGCAGGCGCGGACATATATCAAGGCATGCCTGGACTATGCCGTGAACTGCGTCCGCGCAGAGCGCGCGCCGGAAGACCTGCGCCTTCTCCCCGACGCTCTCGCCGCCTGTTATTACTACTTGGATGTAGTAGAAAGATTGTTTCCGAATGACCATGAACTCTACGCAGAAATGTGCCGGGACTTTATCCGGCTCGCGCAGACGGTAGAGCTTCCGCGTCTCCGCACGCTCCCCGCATGGGAAGCCCAGCTTGCCCGTTCCCTCGCGCTGCCCTCGCGCCCATACGGCACGGCGTATATGCCGGAGCTGACCTTTGAGCAGCGCTTCATCAATGCGACCCTAAAATAAATATACAGGAGGAACCCACCAATGCGAGCACCCTGCATCATCAAAAGAACCACAGAACGGCACGACGGATTGACCGTCGAGTATCTGGAAACGTCGGTCCCCAAAGCGAAGTATACCGGAGACAAAAACCGCGCCCGTGTGTACGTCTACACCGGAGACGCCGAGTACATCGTCGGCACACAGCTGCGCAACGGAGCAAGACCGTCACAGAGCTTCACTGTCGTCACGCTTAAGGAGGACAAAAGAAAATGAGCACAAAAGCAGTAAGACTTCTTCTCATGTTCCTGTTTGGTCAGGTCGTTCAGACGGCCGTGATGCTCATCGGCTTTGCGCTGGATATGAACTCGATCATCTGGTGGACCGTCGTTTCCGGCCTTGTGATCTTCTGCGCCGCGTGGCTCGGCGGGTGCATCGCCGCTCCCGAGGCCGTTCGTTCCAGGCGCCACACAAAGACCTCCGGGAGCTCTCCTATGGACGCCGCCTCAAAATATCTCGACTGACTCCCCTTGCGCGCCGTGCGCAGCTAATCTATAATATTCACAAACAACATAAAATTCTGCAAACAAATCTGCAAACAAATTTGCGAAAGAAAGGAAATAAAATCATGTCTGAATCCAACACCAATTATTCCATCAACGAGCCCCGCTTCCAGCGCGTCATCAAGTACGCAACGTCCGCCTCCAAGCAGATCCCCGGCGCGCTCGTGCGCGTAGCGGAGAGCGAGGAAACCGACCTCAACACCGTCCGCCTGACTCTCCCCATCCCGTCCGAGATCAACAAGATCGCCGTCCATTACCTCCACGACGCCGGATTCTCCGCCGACAAGACCGAGCTCACCGCCGAGGGCTTCACCTTCACCGTAGACATGACGCAGCCCTACGAAGACTGACGCGATACCCCCAGAACGCACAGGCGCCCCCTGCGGTCAACCCCGCAGGGAGCGCAAAATAGCTTCAGCACGCCTCTGAAAAATATGGGAGGGAATCGAAATGAAGAAATGTCCTGTTTGCGGCCACATAATGGAAGATGAAGCGCAGTTCTGTTCCGCCTGTGGGGGGAAACTACCTCCCCGTCCGGGAACAATTAAGCATGGCGACGAGGAAGAGAAACTGCTTGCTGCCGAGGAAAAATCGGACGAAAACAGCGATTGTTCAGGTAGGCCAAAATTAAAACGTCGGCTGATAATTGCCGGCGTCGTCATCGCATTGCTACTGCTACCTTCGGCTATCCGTGCGCTCGATCTGTCATTGACGATGTTAACGCTGAAGTCAAAGATAACGAACTATTGCGCAGAGCGATACCCAGAATTTCCTATACGAGAAATAAAAATTAATGCGACCGAAAGGCAGGATAAGAAGTGGACGAAGGTTGACGTTACTTTGACTATGGATTGCCCATTATCGGAAAGCAAGTATGACAAAATATACGACAGTTTGTTCGCCCATGTTTTTGATTCGCCGCTCGACACTCAGCGGGTGCAAATCACGCCGCTGGAAATTATTGACGATTCGGGAAACGACTACGGAAGCGGCTATTTTGATCGCTGGCTGGAGCGGGAGATGGCGAAAAGGGCTTCGGCGACTCCTTCTCCAACGCCCAGCAGTATATCCAATCCCGGCTACGGATTCACAACAGAAGATGCAAAATGGGCCGTGTACAACATGGCGAAAGAGCAGATCCCTGATTATCTGAGTTGTCCGTCCACGATGAAGATCTGCTCCTACGAAGACGCCACGATCCAAGACGCCGGCTACAACATCTGGAAGGGCGAGGGTTATTTCGACGCCGAGAACCTTTACGGAGCAACCGTCCGCGGAAAGTGGAACATAACCTGCAAAATCGAAAACGGCAAATGCCATTTGGCCAAGCTGAAGATCGATGATATCGTCGTATATAACGATGGTACGCAGTAACCGGAATTAAACAGAAACCAAACGCAGTAATGCGCAAAGATTCATTTGAGTCTTTGCGCATTTTTTATTTCCCCGTCGGTTGCGAAATGCCCGCCTGATTGCCATATAGAGTGTAAAGAGAAAAACGTACATAATTACGGACAAAGCACTTTTGCCCGCGCGTTACACTGAAACCAGAGCCGCGGGATGACGAGCCGCGGCAAAGGAGATAGATACGATGGATAACACTCTGGAACACGCGAGAGACATTGCCATCCGATTCGGGCAGCTGACATGGGGCGATCTCATTGACCTTTCCCCGAGAGAGGAGCGCGCGGTAATGGCCGCGCTTCGGATGTCTGCGATCATGCCCGGCGGGAAAGACCGGGTAACTTCGGTTCAGTGCTTCTTGTTTCTGAACAATGACCGGAACGACCGCGGCCCGGAGGATGAGGAATTGCAAAAACACATCCGTCAGTTTCTTCAGCTGGTGGCGGGCTTTATGGGATGGTACGGGCATGGAGAATAAAGAGCTTTTATTTTTCGGTGACTGCATAGCAAAGCTAAAGGAGCTTCCCGCCGGAAGCGTGGATATGGTGCTGGCGGATCCTCCCTACGGCACGACGCGCTGCAAATGGGACAGCCCCATACCGTTTGCCCCGCTCTGGGACGAACTGCACCGGGTCGTGAAGAAAGACGGCGCCATTCTCCTCTTCGGCGGTGAGCCGTTTGGAAGCGCTCTGCGCCTCTCGAACCCGAAGGAATACCGGTACGACTGGGTGTGGCAGAAAACGTCCCCTACCGGCTTTCTGAACGCCAAACGGCAGCCGCTGCGGGATGTGGAAAACATCGCGGTGTTCTATCGCTCTCCACCGCTCTATATCCCGCAGAAGACATCCGGTCATACCCGAAAGGTGAGCTCGGCGTACAGCAAGCGGAACTGTCGAAAAGGGGAGGTCTACGGAGCCTACGGCGCTACGTCCTACGACAGCACCGAGCGCTACCCGACACAGGTGCTCCGCTTCAAAAGCGACAAGCAGCTGGCAGCGTTTCACCCGACGCAGAAGCCCGTGGCCCTGCTCGAATATCTTATAAAAACATACACACGCCCAAATGATACGGTGCTGGATTTCTGCATGGGCAGCGGGTCAACCGGCGTAGCCGCGATCCGAACCGGTCGAAAATTCATCGGGATAGAGCTCTCGGCAGAATACTACGCCGTAGCCACCAGGCGCATCACCGGGGAAATCACCGGATAAATAAATACATTTTTTGAAAGAAGGTAAAGCCATGAAAGAAACAAACATCGGAAAGTACGTTATCGTCCGCGGAGACCGCTCCGGCGTGTTCGCGGGAAACCTCGCCGCCCGTGAGGGGCGCGAAGTCCAGCTCACCGACTGCCGCAGAATCTGGTTTTGGGACGGCGCAGCAAGCATTTCCCAGCTTGCCATCGACGGAACGAGCAAACCGGGCGCCTGCAAGTTCCCGGCGCCGGTGAAGGAGATCACGATTCTCGACGCTATCGAGATCATCCCCTGCACGGAGAAGGCCGAAGCGAGCATCAAGGCGGTGCGCGAATGGAAGCGCTGACACGGGAGGCGTTCCTCCAAACGGATTTTGACGGCTACGGCGACGGCTACGGCTCCGGCTACGGCTCTGGCTCCGGCCGGTCGTCTGGCGACGGCTCCGGCTCCGGCTCCGGCTACGGCTCCGGCGACGGCTTAAAATCCCTTAACGGGCAGACGGTCGATATGATCGATGGAGTGCCGACTATCCTCACCAGCATCATTGGCAACGCGGCGAAGGGCTTTATCGTTCGCCCCGATTTTTCACTTGCCCCGACCTTTGTGTGTAAGCAGGGAAACACGTTCGCCCACGGCGAGACACTGCACAAGGCGCGGGAGGCGCTGCTGGAAAAGCTGTTTAACGATATGCCGACGGAGGAGCGTATCGTAGCGTTCTGTAAAGAGTTCAAGCCCGGCGTCAAACGCCCGGCGACGGATTTTTTCTCTTGGCATCACCGCCTTACCGGAAGCTGCGAGCAGGGGCGGCGAGAGTTCGCCCGGCAGCATGACATTGATATCGACAGCGATGAGATGACGCCCGAAGAGTTCTTTGCTCTGACGCGCGATTCCTACGGCGGCAGTATCATCCGCCAGACGGAAGACCGATTCACAAAAGGAGGCAATGAAAATGAGTGAACCCCATAAAAATCTGCACAATGTCGTGCTTGTAAAGCACCTGACCAGCGGCAACGGTCCGTATCTTTTTTCCGTACCGAACGGGCGGAAGATCAAGGAAGGACAGCCGGTTATCGTTGACACACGCAAAGGTATCGCAACGGACGGCGTGTGCGTGGCGGACAGCTTCATGGCGGACGATACTGTGCTCAACGCGCTGGTGCTTTTGGGTGGTGCCAAACTGCCGCTCCGCCGTGTACTCGGCGAACATCAGGTAATCATCTGGGAGGAAGAAAAGGATGAGCCGGAAGTCGCAGAAAACAAATCCGAATAAAGTGCTCTGTACGGAGGCGGATGTCCGGCGCGCCTGCAAAAAAACGTTCGACGATACGACCGACTACATCCTCACCATGATGGCGTGGTGTCTGGTGGACGATATGGGTGTCTCGGATGAATTTCTCCACATTCTCTCCCGGCGCTTCGCCTCCATCAACGAGAGCGTCGTTTCCGGCAACCTGCGCCTTGCCGAAGTGAAGCAGGCGCTCAAGGACGAGCACGACTGGGAGGTCGAAACGACCTCCCACCTTCGGGAGGGCTCCCCATGCTGAACCAGTATGTTCTGCAGGGGCGGCTCTGTTCCCTGCCGAAAGAAAAGCTCGACATCGACGGTCGGGATTATGTGACATTCGACCTGGCGATCCCGCGCAACCGCCGGTACATGGGCGTTTTGTATACAGACTTCATCCAGTGCCGGGCAAAGGGGCGTGTAGCGGAGCTCGTGCTGTCCTCCGTCCAACCGGGGCAGGAGATCATTGTGCAGGGAAGTCTCCGCAGCCGCTGCCAGAAGCGCGCGGATGGGTCGCGTCTCCGCTCGGAGCAGTATCTCCATGTCGAGCACGTTTTCTTCTCCCGCCCCAAGACGACCGCCGAAACAGACGCCGAGCGCAGCACAGAAGAAGCCATAGAAGTCCCGGAATCCGTGGACGGCATAGACGAATCGGGATTTTTCCCAGAAAACGAAGTATTGGAGGATACAACAAATGAGTGAACCCAAAATGCCGCGCACCATCGCGGTAGATTTCGACAACACCCTGTTTGAAACCGACTGGCCGGATATCAAAAAGCCCATCTGGCCGACGATCAACGCCGCCAGAACCGCCAAAGAAGAGGGAGCGGAACTGATCCTCTGGACGACGCGCGAAGGCGGACACCTGACCGCCGCCCTCGAAGCGTGTGAAAATGTCGGCCTGACCTTTGACGCTGTAAACGACAACACGGAGACCATGAAAAAGCTCTGGGGCAACGACCCGCGCAAGGTCGGCGCCACAGAGTATTGGGACGACAGAGCCGTGAAGCTCATGTGCTCCGCCCCGCAGCTTCCGCCCAACGCAAAGACCCAGCAGAAAAACAGTGTTGTCAGCCACCCGGAGCACTACACGCAGGGAGGCATCGAGTGCATCGACGCGATCCGCGCAAGCCTCGGCGACAAGGAGTTCGCCGACTACTGCAAAGGAAACGTCATCAAGTATCTGTGGCGCTACCGGCTCAAGAACGGCACGGAGGATCTGCGCAAAGCGGCGGTATATCTCGATTGGATGATCGAGGCGGAAGAGAAAGCGGCTGCGGAATGTGCCACCTGACGGACCACGCCGTGCAGCGGACAAAGGAGCGCGTCGGTCTCCCGAAGCGCTCCGCCGAAAAGAACGCGCAGAAAGCGCTCGAAAACGGCATCCGCCACTGCGAAACAAAAGGCAGCCTGAACCGCTACATAACCTCGCTGTATTGGAAGCATAAGACCGCCAACAACATCCGCGTATACTGCAACAACGTATACATTTTCAATAACGACGTACTCATAACCGTGTTCCCTCTCCCGCAGAAATACCGGAGTACGGCACAAAAAATCAAAAGAAAGGAAACCCGTGATGATACCTGAACCAAACAACGTCGAAAAGATCATGCGTGAGGACAATGACACGATGCGTCGGCTTCTATCTGGGGAATGGGCGGACAGCGAATTGGTCGAGAGGGCGCTTGGTCTGACGTTCGCAGAATGCATGAAGCATTTTGAGCTTGCCCGTACTGCGTCATGGAACAGCCCGCCGAAAAATGGGCAGCGCATCAAAACGCTGTTTCGTCTGCGAGTACCGCCCATTACCGAAAACGCTGGAACAGCGCTTCCAATGGGAGTGCGCCCCTGCGGCGGAGGATGGGAATATTGCAGCGGTCAATGCACGGTTTGTCCGAAGTTGCAAAACCACCACACCAGCACAACAGGAGGAACGGTAAAAAATGGATGAAAGAAATCTCGTAGCCGTAAGCATCAAGCACACCATACACGGCTGGAAGTTCGGTATGCCTTGTTGGCTGTGGGGCAGCCGAACCAATGACGAAGAAAAGCGCTCATTCAGCGGCTATACCGAATACCCCAATGCCGCAGAGGTATATTCCCTGAAAGAGTGGCAGGAAAGCGGATACGGCGCCGGAGGTGTGTGTAAGGTCGATGAGCCGGTACAAATGTGCATCGGCTTCTGCAAGAAGTACAGGCAGTACGACACCGTGCTTGTCCCGCTCGATAAGTACATCACTTACTGCAACGCCGCCTGTCTTCCTATCGACAAACCGAAAAGGAGCGACGCTTAAATGGGCTGGGACGCATTGATTTTCGACGTGTTGTGCCGTGTCGAGAAACTATTACAGGAAATTCTCACGGAAGTAAGGGGCCGAAACAATGGATAAATACATGAAAAAGAGCGACGTGATCGCCTACATCCGCAAGGAAGCGAAAGAGGCGCAGAGCGCCTTCGATGAGCTGGGCGGTGAAAGCGGGATAATTGCCGAAGCCTTTAATGATCTGGCAAACGACTTTTCGCAGGGCGCTGTGCCATACGCAACCGCCGAAGAGGCTTTTGCTCAAACTCCTTCTGCCGACGTTGCGCAATGGCACAGAGTAAAAGACAAGCTCCCGGATGTTAATCGAACGCAGAGAGGTTTCGAGTGGGTTTACGTCATCGCAACAGACGGCACAAATGTCTTTCCACTGATCTATGAGCGAGCTCTGATCCGTGGTGAAATGAAATATCGTTGGAAACTCGTGTGGGACAGAGTTTATCCCGGCCAGCCCATTGTCGCGTGGGCAGAGCTTCCCAAACCGCCGAAAGGAGGGTTTTAGCAATGAGACGGAACTGGGTTAAATGCAAAAAAGAATTGCCGATGATGCACGAAGATGTCCTGATGCTGTTCGATAACGGGAGCGAAACCAACATGGCCGTAGGCTTCATCTGCAATATCGTCGATGGCGTTCCATCTTGGTGCGCCTATACAGATGGTGGATGGTATGCGGACTGCGAAAACGCGCCGGATTACTGGATGCTACCGCCAGCCATGCCGAAAGGAGTAGGAAAATGAGTGATATTCGTGAATGCCGATTCTGCGACTATAGCGACGGGAAACGCTGCCGCGGCAGTTTGATCCGATGCACCCGCTTCTCTCGCTGGGTACAGCCGCACGATCAGCCAAAATGCTACGCAGACCCGTCTATAGCCTGGCTACAGAAAAGATGGTCGCGTCGAGACAAGGAGGACGCGGAATGAAAATCTACAGCATTACGGTAGACGCCATGCCAAAATCCTGCGGCAGCTGTCCGCTGTGTGGGTATATAAACAGTGATTTCCCGGTCTGCTACGGCGTTGCAGATAAACAAATCTGGCGCATTGAGGGAAATCCCTGCGATATGCAGTACAGGCGCAGCGATTGCCCGCTTATTGCGGTCGGAGGGCTCGGATGAAAGCCAAAAGCTACAAGCTGAAATACGTCCCGACCGTGCAGCAGCTCCGGGACGCGGGATTCCGGCCCGGCGGAGCATGGATACATGCAGAGGCGTTTATGTTTGCCGAGCGGTGCTTGGCCCACGAGCTTTCCGTGTCGATCTGCTTCTTCCCGGAGCTGGGCGTCTGGGATGACTTCCACAACATCCTGGTACTTGACGAAGAATTTGGGCAGCCCTATACGCCATTCTATTCCGAGAATTACAAGAAGGATATCAAGAACTTCCCGGTTCTGGAATACTGCATCCGGCAGTACAACGACTTTCTCGGCAGCTTTGACTTTCTGGAAGAAATAAAGGAGGAAGACAATGGTAGTGACTGACGTTGCCAGCCTTATACAGTGGGAGGAAGCCAAGATCCACCTTGTGCTGCGGCCGGAGTATGCGATGATGGGCATTTCCCTCAGCGAGACTGAAGAAGGCGTGTTGCTGAACATTTATTCTTATTTTATTCGTGAACATCTCCGAAAAAGAAGGGAAGGAAAAGAATGAGTGATTTTATCGAAGTACACCGAGTGTACCACACCGGTGATGAAGCGGAAACCTATTTGCTGAATTGCAACCAGATAAGATGGGTTGAGCGCGGAAAAGACGGAGCCCGGATAGCGGTTTTCACCCCAGACACTATGTTTGGATGTATAAAGGTAACGGAGAGCTACGAAGAAATTCGCCGTACCTTGTGGGGAGGTTAACGATGGGACAGCACAAAACGAATCCCACGGCTATGGCCGCCAAGCGCGGGGAAATCCAGCCAAAACCGAAGCCCATGTCCAAGCGCAAGGCAGAGCGGCTTCTTATGCAGGAAGCCGAGCGGAAAATGATCTCGCCGCAGCTTCGTGCGGCAATAGGCGCAGGAGGGAAACACTATGAGCTATAAAAAATCTGGAGAAAACCGCCGTTTCGGTCTCACCCGCTGCCCGTACTGCGGGCAGAAATTCTGGAAAAACTCGCCCAATAAACAGTACTGCTGCGATCAGCATGGCGTGCTGTACCGAAAGAAGCAAGCAAAAGAGGCTTTTGCCGAGAGAGCGGCAAAAAAGCCGGCTGAATCCATCGCGGATATATCCAAAAAGGCCCGCGCAGCCGGTCTGACCTACGGGCAGTATATGGCCGCGCGAGCCGTCGGGAGGCTTTGATATGCCCGATGCGCTGTACTTAGCCCTCGCTACTGCGATCGTATCGGTGGATATTGCGCTTTTGTTAGAAGCGATCGCCATTCTCCATTACCTCGTCAAGCAGAAAAAGAACAGGAGAAAAGAAAATGATAAAGATCGAGAACGTTGAAACCTGCGGCTGGGAAGCCGCGATCCGTGGCATGCGAAACCCGAAGAATTCCTGGAAAAAAAGTGATAGCGAATGGTATCCGATAGGAATTCCGACGACTAATCCGGCAGCTATTAACGACAAGTATCTGTCTCAAAAGTATTGTCTTGGGGACAATGACCTCGGTCTCATGACTCGTCTCCGTAATGCGGGTACAGACCATCGTAAGTTCATGCGGATGATCGCCGTTTACCTTGATATTACAGCGCCGCTGTACTGGTTGAAGGAGTTCGATACCTACAAGGTCGGCACGGTCACGGATTCGTGCAGCACCATGCACAAGATCCATGCGAAGGAATTTGAGCTGGATGATTTCAGCCATGAACATATTATCAATTCCGTTAGCATGGGGGCTCAGGAGATTGAGGTTCGCATAAGCCCAATGCAGGCGCTGTTAACAACAATCGAATGTCTGAACTCCTATCGGAAATTATATCTCGAAACAAAAGACAAAAAGTACTGGTGGCAGATGATCCAGCTTCTGCCGTCCAGCTATAACCAGCGCCGAACGATCATGCTGAACTACGAGGTTCTGGCGAACATCTACAAATCCCGCCGGAACCATAAGCTCGACGAGTGGCGCGAGCTGTGCGCATGGATCGAGACCTTGCCTTATTCGGAACTGATTACAGGGAAAGGGGAACCCACCGGTGATTAAGCAGAAAAATCAGGCGCTGTTGAAAACCTACCGCATCACGATCACGGCGGACGACAATTCGGAGCCGCCCGCCTATATTGTCGCCTCCGCTTCCTCTAAGCGTGACGCGCTGTACAAGGCGCTGGAACTGACCGAACGTCGCTGCGCGGATTCGTGTCCATATGCTGATCCCTACGACTGATGCAGGAAAAGAGAAAAGACCGCCAATAAGCGGTCTTTCTCGGCTGAAGATGATTTCATTGCAACTTTTTGCAACGAGCTGCAGAAGTTTGGCTGTCCAAAATTGGACAGACGTACCACCGTCCGAAAGGAGGTGGCGTTTCACCACCCCCCATGCCCCGTTTCAGGGCACCCTTGAATAGCGTAACGAATCGTTACCCTATTATCCAACCGTGCGACCGGCAGTCCGTCCGACCTATTGAACAAAAATGTCTGAAAGGCCTTCCCCGCGGTGGAAACCCGCTCGATTTTGAGCGAGTTAAGACCCCCCCGGAACGTTTCGTTCCACCCTCACCACAAATCAGGGTAGAGGTTTGCCGCTCGCCGAAGATCTCCCCAAAATTGGGGAAGTCATCTAACAAAGGAGGGGTATAACGCTTCGTTATAGCTCTACACTTTCATTCTATCGCGCGCACAACATCCCGTCAACCGTAAGCACCTGAATAATTTATGATAAAAGCCATTGCGCATGTATTATACAATAAAAATATGAGCATCAAAAAAATCAAGATGACTATGAGAAATGCTGTTGACTTTTTGCGTGACATTTAATATAATAAATGCGTGACATAAAGGAGGCGATGATATCATGTCACCCGCGAAAGGCAGACCAAAGGTAGAAAAGCCGAAAGAAGTCCGGTATACCATTCGACTCGATCAAGAAACGGAAAACCGTCTGCAAGCGTATTGCCGGGAGCACGGCATTACACGAGGCGAAGCTATCCGGCGAGGCATACATTTACTTTTGTCTGCGAAATAAGAAACCTCCGGCGCTGTTCATCCGGCAAGATAGTACAGCGCAGGAGGTTGAGCAGAGAGGCACGCGAACGTGCAAATCTTTTCTGCATTATAGCGTGCCTCCATGAAATTGTCAATTTTATATTATTATGGAGGATTTCTTATGAGCAATTCCCTGCGTGCATTCAACAACGAAGAGTTTGGCACTATCCGCACCGTTATGATCGACGGCGAACCGTGGTTTGTCGGAAAGGATGTAGCAATCGCGCTCGGCTATAACAACCCACGCGACGCGTTGGCGAAGCATGTTGACGCAGAGGATAAGAAAACCGTCGCGATTCGCGACGGTATTCGCGGGAACCCCAACGTTACCATCATCAACGAAAGCGGCGTGTACAGCCTGATTCTTTCCAGCAAGCTACCCAACGCAAAAAAATTCAAACGGTGGGTGACGGCTGAAATTCTTCCCTCCGTCCGCCAAACCGGAAGCTATTCCGCAAAGCCCATGACTCTGGCCGAGCAGGCTCTGGCCCAGGCGCAGATTCTGGTTGACCACGAAAAGCAGCTTGCCGAGCTGTCGGAATCGGTGGACAAGCTCGAAAGATTCAACGACGGCATCGTTGCCGTGCTCGCTCCGACCGCCGTATCGGATGGATGGCAGGAGCAGATGAACCGGAAGGTCCGGCAGTATTGCCTTGACTATGATCTGGATTACCGCGTCGCATTCAATCAGCTTTACATGACCGTGGAATCTTCTACGCGCTCGGATCTGACGCGCCGTGTGGAAAACCGCCGAAGACGCATCCTGCAGAACGGCGGCACAAGAGCCGAAGCGGATAAGGTTACAAAGCTCTCCGTCATTGCTAATGACGCCGACCTCCGCAACGCTTTCGACCTTGCGCTCAAGAATATGTGCGTCGCGTCCTACGCCCGCCACGGTGACGAAGTGGGGGTATAACACCGATGAGCGAATCCGCTTCCCTTTTCCTCCAAGCCCAGCGCGATCAGCGCACCTTCCGCCGCGCCGCAGGGCTTCTTCAGATGCTCTCCGACCTGATCTTCTACACGCTCGACGATCTCGACCATCCTCTCGACCCGGAAGACGCAAAGCGCGTCTGCGAATACTGCGAAACGACCGTCAGTTATCTTTCGGAAGACATGGCCGCGCGGGAAAAGGAGATCGTCGCGCTCTCGTTCGGCGGCTCCGAGGAAAAATTTTCTTCCGGCGGCGGTTGCAAAACGCCTGTCTGCCCGGCATATAAAGCATAAAGCAAAAGGAGGTCACGAAGATGTTTGAAAATTACGATGAGGTTGTCAGAATGTTCACCGCGCAGATGCGCCGCAACGAGTGGACGGAGGCGTCCATCGAAGCCTACACCGGCACGTTCCGCCGCTTCCGCGAGAGCATGGAGAAAAACGGCTTCTCTGAGTTCTGCCCGCAGTCGGTCGTCGCGTTCGTAGAGGACGGCGGCTGGTCCATCGTGACAACGGATCTGTACCTGACGCATCTTCGTGCGCTCTCCAAGTACGGTGTATCCATCCGCATCTTCAGCGAAAACGCCGTGCCGGATGAGCTCCGTCCTCCCAAGCGCAAGCTCGCCGCAGCGCATAAGAAGGAATATTCCCACATCCTGGACGAGCAGCAGATCATGGCGCTTCTCAATGCCGAAGAGCCGGTGTATACCCGCAAGCCGCATACCTGGCTTCGTGAGAAGGCCGAAGTTACGCTGCTCTTCCAGAGCGGTCTCCGCAACTCTGAACTGCGCGCGCTCACTCCCGCCGATCTCTTCTGGGATAAGAAGGCCCTGTACGCCCGCGTAACGAAGGGAGACAAACCCCGTGTAGTCCCGTTCCCCTCCGCTTCGCAGGAGGCTGTCAGAGCGTATCTGAGCTCCGGTATTCGCCCGGCGGACGCAGGGGACACCGAGCCGCTGTTCGGCTGCTGTGACCGTCTCACAGGCGCGTGGAAGAGCTTGGAGCGCCAGCAGCTCTCCACGCTTATCAAGAACTATACCGCGTCCATTCTCGGTGAAGAAGCCTCCTGCCGTACCCACGCCATGCGCCACGCATCCGCGTCGTCCCTGCTCGAAAAGGGCGCGCCCATCGAGAGCATTTCCGAAATTCTCGGCCATGCTCAGCCGTCTACGACGCGCATTTACGCGCAGCGCCTCACCAAGACAGCCCTTGCGGAAACGTTCAGCGATATCCTTGACGCGCCGGTCGCGCAGAGCGCTCTGCACGCCGTCTGACGCAGTTTTTAACGGAGGTAATGTCCATGTACTACTTCGACCACGCCGCATCCACACCGACGTTGGAATGCGCCTTAGCGGCTTTTCTGCGGGCGCCAAAAGGAAACCCGGACAGCGCGCACGCCGCAGGGCGAGCCGCAAAGAAGTCTTTGGAGGAATCCCGCGAAATCGTCGCCGCTTGTATTGGTGCAGAGCCGGAAGAGATTTATTTCTGTTCCGGCGGCACAGAGGCGAACAATCTTGTGATCCACACTATGCTCAGGCACGGCGCCGTACTTTACGGCAATACATCCCATGCCTCTGTCTGGAACATCCCGCAGTATGCCGTGAACCGCCCGGCGTTGGGGATTTCCGTTCCCTATGTGAACAGCGAAACCGGGGAAGTCCTTTCCAGAAAACGCATCGCCGGGTATCACGCAGAGTATCCGCTCCTGCACCTGGACGGTGTAGCCGCTGTCGGTCAGATCAACGTATTTGTAAGAAGATTCGATTGCGACTATCTGACCGCCGCAGGGCATAAATTCGGCGCTCCGCAGGGCATTGGGTTTATCTATGCCAGGAAAAATTCTCCGCCGATCTCTCCGCTTTTCCATGGCGGCGGACAGGAAAACAGCGCTCGTCCCGGATCGCCGTCCGTGGCTCTTGCCGCGGCTATGGCCTCCGCGCTCCAATACCGCGTAGAAAACATGCGCATGAATCTTGAGTTGATGTATTCGGTCCGTGACTACATTATTGACAATGCGCCATCCATAGAAGGATGCCATATAAACGTGGAAGACTTTGGTTGGGATATTGTTCCGCATATTATCTCCATCCGGTTCGACGGTATCCCGTCCGCGCAGATCCTCCCCCTGCTTGATGCGCAGGGCGTCTGCTGTTCCGCCGGCAGCGCGTGTTCCGCCGGCAGCCGGGAGCCGTCCCGCGTGCTTATAGCCAGCGGTCTGTCCGAAAAAGAGGCGCTGGAGACCGTGCGTATCTCTATCTGCCCGGAGACAACGCAGCACGATGCGGAGATCCTGCTTTTCGCGCTGAAAAACGCTGTGGAAAAACTCAGAAAATTATTGCCGCAGGCGCGTTAATCGTTTATAACAAAAAAGGGAGCCTTTCGGCTCCCTTTTTCACATAGTTACAACGATTTCCTTGCGTTTCCCCGTCAGCGTGATCGTCTGCACGGCGTGGCTCGACGGCAGAAGCATCTGGCGGCAAGCGTATCCTCCGTATTGGAGCCAACTGGTAGCCGACACCACCTTGAACGGTCGCATAGACACCGTATTGTTATACGGGTTTATCTTGATCTTGCTCGGCTGCGTAACGAACGGCTTGTGCGTGTGCCCCACAATGAGGCAGTCCATTCCGTCGATGACGTAGCCGAAGCGCTCGTTGCGGTTCACCGCCGCGCCGGTATAAATGCCGCCTCCGGCGCCGTGCGTTGCAACGATGGTATACGTCGGGTTTGCCATCCCGTCAGCTCGCGCCTTCCCCATCTGGATCTTGATGAACGCGATATTCTCGCGGTACAGGTTCTCCAGATCGAGCTTGCACATGATATCGTAGCTCGGATCGTCATCCGCGTCCTTCAGACTGCGCCGCTCGTGGTTCCCGCTCACGCTGGCAAGAATACGGTCACGCAGCGGCATAAGCATCTGCGTCATCATCTTTTTCTGCTCGCGGGGACGCATCGTCTCTTCAAAAACGTTGGATACGCTGTTGCGCGTGGCGTTGTTGATAAGATCGCCAACAAGGATAATGCGGACACCGGGATTGGAAAGGACGCTCTCGCAGAAGGACGCCCATTCCTTCTCCATGTGTTCAGCAGCACCCAAATGTACGTCGCTGATGGGAATGATTGTCAGATCCGGTCGGTCTTCAAACCGGTGTACGACCATCTCAAAATCCGGAAGCATAAATCCGTCGCTCCTTATGTCGTTTCGTCTGCGTGTCAGGCAAGCAGCCGGTTCACCTCGTCCTGCACAGCTTTGGCAAACCATGCGGCGAGCGCGTCTTTGCGAGCCTGTCCGTTTCCCCACTTTCCGGCGATGACCTCGCGGGCCGTTTTGGTGATGAACGGGTCAACCGCAGATTCCTTGGCGGGCTTCTCCGGTTCAGGCTGCGGCGTCGGTTCCGGCGCCGGTTTGGGCTGAGGCTCTGCGCCGTCCGCCTTACTCGCAAAGTCGGGAACGCCGTAACCTCGGATGAAGCGGGCGTTCACGGCAAGACTGCGCGTTTTGACGGCGTTGTCGCAGTTGCCCTCAACGATGGTCATCGTCTGACCGTCACAGGCAGTCACGATGCCGACGTGGTCGGGCTGTCCGGTATTGTCGCCGACGCCGCTGTCCTGCCAGTCATAAAAGACCACGTCGCCGGGAGATGGGATATAAGCATCGTCCTCCACCCAGCGGTCCAGCTCCTGATAGAGTCGTACCATGCCGGGGCAGCCGCACTCGGTAGGCATGATGTCGCGCAGCCCGCACTGGAGGGAGACCGTGGACACGAACGCCGCGCACCACGGCCACGAGGCGAGCATCCGCGTGCCTCTGGGAAGCGGGCTTTGGGAGTTGTAGATGCCCAGCATCTCCTGATGCTTGGCGCTGTACTCGCGCGTCCCCAGCCAGGCTTCGGCTGTGGAGACGACCTTCTGTCTCAATTCTTTTTCTGTCATTTCCATGTCCCTCCGACCTTGATTTTTGCCACGGCGTCTTTCCAGACGCCGCCGACCTTGACCTTGATCTGCGCGGGCTTCCATACGCCGCCGACTTTTAAATAAATCGTAGCGCCGAGCGGCGCGGGGGCGGTAAAGCTCACCGTTTTAAGCGATGAGCTGATGTCCGCCCGAAAGCCGACGACCACATCGACGGTAACGCCTGCGGCGGCCTCGCCGGTGAAATAGGCGGTTGTGGAGCCGTTGCTGCTTGTGCCTTTGATTCCCGTCTCCGGGGTGCCGGTAACGCCGCCGATGTCGCAGCGGAGGTACAAATCAGTGAAATTGTACCTATAATGCTGCCGCGTCTCGACAACCTGAACGGCAAAGCCTTTCCCGTTCAGGCGCGCGACGGAAACGACGCTTGTGATGTCCAGGTTATTATTTCCCCAGCTCGTTGTGCCGACCTGCGTCCACTCACTGCCGGACGGCAGCTCAGGCGCTGTTCGTGACCATGCCATTCAGCTCACCCCTTAGGAATACATAAGATATTCATCGCCGTCCACGCCGAGATCGGCGGACGGCTCCGTCGTCCCGTCATAGCGCATATGGCTGGCGTAAGTGCCGGAGAAGATCCAGATGTTGTTATCGATTTTCTTGAGATCGATATACTTCTTCGCCGGCACGGCGATGGAGCCGGTCGCGCTCTCCGTCTGTCCCTTGGCGACGTTGACCGGCGTGCCGATGCCCTCCCACTCGAAGGTGAACGGGTCGTTCGCAAAAATCCGCGTCTGCCAGTTCTGCGGCAGCAGCGCCGAGACCGCCGCGGTCAGCTTGATCGTCATTGACGTTCCCCACACCCAGATGAGGGCGTTTCCCCACGCGAGATCGGGCGTTGAGCCGGGCGTGCTGATCGCGAACTCGGTGCCGAAGCGCGCCTCGTTCGTTAGCTGGGCGATGCCAACCGCTTTATCAGCAAGATTCGCTGTGCCTACCGCGCCGTTGGCGTTGGAGAGCGCTCCAAGATTTTCCCGCGCCGCCTCCGCCGTCGTTGCGCCCGTGCCGCCGTTTGCCACGCTGATGGGGTAATCCACCGCCGTTTTCACAACAAAAACGTAAGTGGAGTTGTCCGAAAGCGTGGCGGTGTACTCCATACCATCGGCAGTCTCGCCGGTTTTGGCAAAGCTCCGGATGCCGACCGTCGCCGCCACCCAGTATGTCTGCCAGGTGGGCGAAACGCCCGGTTCGATATTCGAGCAGCCCCGCTTGCACAGATAGGAACCGCCGTTGTGCGTGACAAGATTCAGCGGCGCGTAAGACGCCGCCGCGCTGTACGCGCCCTTGCTGACTATCGCAGCCTGTCCGAGATTAACTGTTGCCATGTTCGTTTCTCCTTGTACATTTAAACACTCGCCGAAACGATACCTGTCTCGGCATCAAGTGACATGACGGCAATGTTGAAATTGCCCGCCGCCGTTTGGATAAGGCCGCCATCGTCGCTGAGCGACAGAACGGAACCTTCCGTATATGGGTCAAAGTGGCTCCAGAGAAGAGCCCCCGTTTCGATATCGATATCCAGCATCGTATATATCACGCGGTCGTCGATGACCGGGGCGATTTTCCGGATGAGCGTCGCCATGCCGTCGAGCATCGTCCCGCTCGGCACCGTGACGCCCTGTTCCTCTATGGCAGCCGCTATGTCTGCCTTGGCGCTGTTTATCCGGTCGATTTGTGAAGGAATACCGGGCATTGGCTTCCCCTCCTTCGCTTAAATGGCCGCCAGCGCCTTTTCGATGTCGTCCGTCAGAGATACCGTTCCGCTGCCGGAATGCTTTCCGGCCGGTATGGTATAACTCGTAACGGTCAGTCCGTCGATGGTCGCCGTGACCGTTCCCTGATCCGGCATCGTGCCTTCGACCTCCACGGCGTTCCCGTTGGCGTCAAGGGAAATGGCCGTTTCCCCTGCAAGGATGTCTCCGGCCTCCGCCGTTGCGTTGGAGGCGTCGCCGAATTTTGCGGGAATAGCTTCCACAGTGAACTTGCTGATTACCTTGCCCGCCGTCGGCGTCATGGTCTGCGCCGTTGTTTTCGGTGTGGCGGTCTTTTCTTCCAGAACAATGCTCACCTTGCCGGAGCCGGAATGGTTGCCTTTTGGGATGGTGTAAGACTGCTTCCCCGTAGTAGCATCCAGCGTGGCCGTCACCGTTCCGTTTTCCGGCAGAGTACCGGCGATGGTCTTGCCCGTCGCGTCAACGATGATCTTGTTGACGAGAACGTCCGCCGCCGTCGCGGTAACGCCGCTCACGTTCTGGTACGCATCCGGTATGGGCTTTACCGTCACGGACGACAGGCCGTATTTACCGGCGTCCGGCGTAACGCTCTGCTGGCTTTTTGTCGGAGTGATCTCCTTCGCCTGAAGCACATAGTTGCCGCCACCTGCCACGCCGAGGACCGTTCCGGAACCGTTGTGGTATCCGGCAGGGATCGTGTAGCTGTCGCCCTCCTTGACTTCGGCGGACACGGCGCCGTTGTTCACAATGCCCGCGATCGCCGTGGCCAGCTTGTCCAGCGTATCGGCCGACAGCGCAAGCCCAAGGTCGATCAGTTTGTCGCGGATCGTGTTGCGTGCGGTCTGTATTCTGGTGATTTCCGTGGATGTGGACACGTTGTTCCCTCCTTATATTTCCGCAAGCAGCGCGTTGATGTTCCCTATGGATTCGCTGACCGCTGCCGATGTGATGGGGTGTTCGTTGCCTTCCTCCGGTGTCTGCGCCTTCACGAGGCTAACAACGCCGTTCTCTGTGGAGAAATCGTCGCTGAACGTGAGATCCGTATCGATGCCGGGGTTCGGCTTGGGATCGTCGGGGTTCTCCGGATTATCGGGGCTCGGCGCCGTGCCGGAAATGACGTCGGCAACAGTCGTTATCTGCGGATAGTCGTTCACGCTTACCGCGTTGATCGTCATCGTTCCCTGCTGTCCGAGCGGGCGGGTGAACCCCTGTACAACGAACCGCTCCGCGGGGTGTCCCTGCTTGTCGTTGCGCACCACCGTCACGATCTCGTTTTCCACAATGTGGAACATCTGTGTTGAGGTAATTGCCACCTCTTTCGTGAGCGCCGTGGTTCGCTTCAGTTTCCACTCTGCATAATCGCGGCATATCTCGTCCGAATAGTAGTTCGGCATTTCGAGCCGCTGCGTCTTTAGCCCGATGCGGCTGATGCAGGTGTCGGAGGCAGGGTCGCGGTTCTGCACCCGCGCCCGCGCCGTCCGTCCTTCGTCAGATGTTGCCCCGGCTACAATGATGTCGTTGTAGACCTCTGTATTCCGGAATGTATACTCCGCGCCGAGAAACTGCTTTTCCGCGTCGGTGAAGTTCCACAGCACCGGCTTCGTAGCATCGGCGATATCGTCCTGCGATGGGTCAACAATGAGCCTTCCGATGTGGTTATATCCCACCCACGCCGCCAGCATCTCGCACAGCCCCAGAACCACGTCTGCAAGCGTTTCATTGTCTGCGGAAAGGTATGTATATGGCGTCGTCGTAAGCGGCCACAGCGTGCCGTCTGAGAGCGTCTGCGTCATGTGGTTGTAATAGCCGGTAAAGATCGGCTTTGTCGCATCGAGAGGGCTCGTCCCGTTGTTGTCCATCGTGAACCGGTCGAGTCGGAGCACAGAGTCGATGGCCTCGAAAATGTTGGTTCCCGCCGCCACCGAGTACGCGCCCTCCAGATTCCCGCGGAGCGTGCCGTCCAGATTCGCCCATTTGTCCGTCAAATGGTAGGTAACGGTCTTCGCGTCCGGCGTGACCGTCTCCTTCGGCGTGACGATCTCGAAGACCCCCTGCGGGATGAGATATTCCGTCCCGTCCGGCAGAAGCAGCCCTTCCAGAATGCGGATCTGCTGCCCGAACCATATCTGCCCCACGGCGTAGTTGTATTCTTCGTCCAGATTGGAAAGCGTGATATCCGCCTGCCGGTGCGCGCCGTTCTGAAGATTGCAGGAGATCGCTCCCTGCTGGAGAAACGCGCCCGACCGCCGGTTTTTATAGTCGTTGTCGAGCGCGTATCCCACACTGCCGCTCGGGGTCAGAAATTCCAGGCGCGTCACCTTTGTGAAGTCGGTCTTCAGCGCGTTCAGATACGCCGCATACCGGTTCTCCGCGCCGATAATCGTTTTGTCGCTCATGCCGCCTCCCTCCTCAGCGGACGGTAGCCGTCAGCGTCCCGGTATCGGCGTCGAGCGCCATGCGGGCCGGAGTGAAGGAGCCGTTCGCCGTCTGAATGAGCTCGCCGTCCTCGTTGAGCGACAGCACAGAGCCGTTTTCGTAAGGCGTTTCCGTCGTCCAGAGCAGCCGTCCCGTTGCCGGGTCGATGGTGATCGTCGTAAACACGATGTTGTCCGTCGGGTAAAACTGGCTGCCGTCTGCGGAAACGATGGAAATGCCGTCCGTGCTCCCGACCTCAGCCCAGGAGATCGTTCCCGTCTGCGGCATCACCCGGCTCTTGTAGTCGATGCTGATCGCCGTAGCGCTCGCCGTGTGGACGCGGAGGAAGTGCCCCTTCGGGTTGAGAAGAAACAGCGTATTGTCTGAATTGCTCAGCGTCATGAGAGCGTCGAACTGCTTCACGGTGTCCTTGTACGCCTTGCCGTTGATAAATCCGCCGATGAACCCGGAAAGCGTTCCGGTAAGGTAATTGGAGGCGTCCGGCTGTCTCGTGGGATACCGGGTGAAATTTCGTTCGAGCGTCGGCGTATTGTTGTTGGAAACGGAACCGGCGCTCACTCCGTCCTTGCCGTACCGGAAAAAGTACGCCGCAACAACGTTGTAGTACTGCGTCTGCGCGTCGTATTCCGTCTCAAGGATAGCCCAGAACCAGAACTGTACAGGCGCCTCGTTCGACACCATCGGGGTCGTGAGATAGACGAGCGCGCCTTCGGGGAAAACGTAATACACATACGATTCCCCGGATTTGGCGCTGTAGTCGCGCAGCTCGCTGACGTTCGCGCCGACATAGGCCAGCTTCTTGAGCTTCGTATCGCCAACCGTTCGGCGCAGCACCGTATAGCCCTGTGCCAGAACATCAGGCGTCCACTTGACATAAACGCACGGTTCGTTGGCAAGCTGGCACGCCGTCACGTTGCCGGTCGTCTCGCTCACGGTATAGGAAACATTGAAGTCCACCCACCCCGTCGTAACGCTCACACCGTTGGCCGTCTCCACGGTGCATTGGATTGAGTAGGCGTTCCCGGTGAGAAATCCGTTATAATCGACCCGCAGCTCGCCTGTTCCGGAGATTTTCCCCGTGTCCACAAACGGGTTCGCCGTATCATCCTTATCGGCAATCCGCCAGCGTACCCAGTTGATGGAATCGCCCTGCGCCTGAGAGTACGTCGCCGTGAAAGAATATTCCTTTACGCTCACCGGAGACGGGATCGCATTGATGGCGAGCGTCGGTGTGCTTCTGGCAAGAAAAAGCGCCGGCGTCGTCTGAAGAACATATTCATCGCCGCCGCTATAGGCTGTTCCTGTCAGCTCCGTTCCGGCGGCTTCTGCCGCCCTGGTAACGGTCAGCGTGTAGAAAAATCCGCTCGCCGTCACAGCGAGAGTATGGTTTTTCGTGCTGTAGCGGATGGAGTCGCCGGCGGCAAGCGCCTGAGCGAGCGTGAAAACGGCATATTCCGCGTCGCTGATCCGGAAATAATACTGTCCGGCGGCTACCGCTCCGCTCGCCGTGTACAAAACGCCCGCATCGTTGGAAGCAAACCACTGTACGATGAGCATCTTGTATTCGTTGCCGTTTGCCATGCCGGCGGCGCTCATATTTGCCGCCTCGATCTGCGCGGCGAAAAAAGCGGTGTCACCGGCGTAGTTCACGCCCCACCACGGCGCGGAAAGCGTGGTTTTTCCCGTGCTGTAAAGCTTTGTGGAGGCGGTGTCGTTTTTATAAAGCGTGATCTGATAGGCGCTCATCGGGGAATCGCCGCTCACCTGCCAGCTCACGTCCATGTCCTGCGAGATGTCTACGCATCCGCTTCCGTTGATTTCGTCCGGGGAGATATTGGATGGTTGATTGAGCATTGTTTCACCCCTTTATGCCGGTCCGGAGCCGAAGAACCACGCCTTCGCGTTGCTCATTGACCCCCACCAGACCACCAGCACCGTGTCCCCCACGGCGGCGGAGGCTACCTCCGCCGCGTAGGGTATCTTTATCTCCTGTGCCCCGAAGGGCTGTCTCACGCCGATGACCTTTCCGTCCGGCGCGGTCGTAACGTCGTACCGCTCTGCGCGGAGAGCGTTTGCCGTCTCCTGCCGGCACAGCCTCGCCACATGGCTCCGCATCGCGTCCCAAAAGGCTTTGGCATCCTGCATCATACGATTTCCGTCTCCTTTCAGGTGAGATTCAGTATCCGCAGCTGCCGCGCAAGCTCTCCGAGCGTCGTGGTGTTCGCCTGCTGCTCGGTAAGGTTGATGCCGCCTGGGAACGAATATACCGTGTCGTGGCTATCCGTAGAGGCTCCGTAAGAGTTCGTCGGCGCCGTGGGTATCCCGGCATTGGGCATGCCGTAAACAGCGCCCAGAGCCCGCGCGAAAGCGTCAAACTGCGCGTTCGGCGTCGGCGTGAGGATTTTTGCGGAAAGCGCCGGTCCGAGAATGATCTCGTCCTCGTTTGTGGCCTTCACGCCGCCCATGCCGCGCAGCACGCCGCCGGAGTCGTAGCCCGGAAGCTTCCAGCCGGACGGGTTTGTTGCGATGAAGTCGGCGATCCGCTCCGCAAGAGACTTGACATTGCCCGTCTCGCCCTTCTGCCGGTCGGTGCCGGATTTGGCGACATCCGCCAAAATGTCCGCGATCTCACGCAGCGGCTCTTCCACGGACTCAAGGATCTCTTTCCACTTGTTTTCCAGCTCGTCGTACCGGGCGTTAACCGCGTCCTGCTGCGCCTTGATGGCGGCAACCGCCGCGTCGTATTCCTGATCCTTTCGGAATTTGTCGAGCGCGTCCTGCGCCTTCTTGAGCTGGTCTTTGGCGCTCTGCACCGCCTTCTGGTCGGCGATCCATTCCCACTGGCCGGTAGCGGCGTTGTACATGCGCACATTGCGCTCCGCCTGCGCGTTGGCGAGCTTTGCCTGCGCCTCCGTAACAGCGAGGATCTTCTCCTCAAGCTCCAGCCGGTCTTCCTCGGTGTCTCGAGCCTTTTTGAGTGCTTCCAGCTGCGCGTCCAGATCGGCAAGTTCGGCTTTGCGGGCTTTTTCTGCTTCGTCGAACTTCTTGTCCATCGCTTCCTGCAGCTCTTTCCAGTATTCGCTGTTGCCTCCGCCGCCGGAACCGCCGGAACCGCCGCCTCCGCCGCCGGAACCGCCGGCGTTCCCGGAAAGACCGGGGACATAAAACTTGCCCTTGTCGGGGTTTCCGAGCTCTCCCGTCGGGTCGTAGTAGCCTTTCGCCGCCGCCCGAAACAGGCCGGCCGGCCGCTGTCCGTGCAGCATCCGGCGCGTCTGCGGCGCCGTGTACACCATCGCGCCGGGTGCCAGCATCGTTACCGTAGGCTCGCCGCCTCCGGCAATGCGCGCCGTGCTGCCTTCCTGAATGATCTCCGGTCCCTGCTCGTTGACAAGCGTAAGACCGCCGCCGGAGCTCTTGCCGCCCGAGGCTTTGTGTCCTATATTAAATCCCGCGATGTTCGCGCCAATGCGGACCGTCCAGTTTTTCCCGGTCAGGCCGGACAATGTGGATTCTACTTCCTGAATAGCCCCCAGCGCTGGTACGGCATCGGCCATGAGCTTGATATTTACATCTTCGGGCAATGAATCAACGGACTCGGATACCTCATCGAGCGCGCTTTCTGTCGCCTCGAAAGTGATCCCATCGATGCTCTGAAGCGTAGAAACAAGTCCTTCGATTTCCTCCTGACTTTTTCCGGCTTCGCTCAAGCCTTTGCGGAATTTGTCAAGATCAACATTTTGCGTCCCGTCTGCTGCCTTCGTCAGCGCGCCTACGTCTTCGGCGAGTTTGAGTGCCTGATCGCCCGCGTTGTAGATTTCAGAGCCGTAGACACCCATGGCCTCCGCCCAGGATAGGATAACGTCCTCCGAAACTCCGGTATAGTCGGCGAGATCCTGCAGACTCTCCACGGTGAAGCTGAGCCCGCTGTCCGTTTTCTCAAAAGACGCCAGCAGCTTTCCGTTTTCGTCGCGGAGTTTTCCTTCCGCATCCGCCGCATTATAGAGCCACTGTGCAAACCCGGCTCCGGCATCCTCTCCGCCGCCGCTGAGCATGGCTTTCAGACCTTCAAGCCCCTGAATGTATGCCGCCATTTTCTGCGGATCATTTTCGAGAGCTTCGCGCTCCTTATCAGAGAGGAACAGACCATAGCCCGCCTGTGCCGTGTTGCTGCTGATGCGCCCGTTGGCGATCTCCTCCATGGTTTTCGCGTAAGCGTCCGCCATGTCCTGGAATCCGTCGTCCTGATCGGACGCCGCCGCCTTCTTAAAGCTGTCTATCGCGCTGGTCGCGTCCTTTACGCGGTCAGAGAGCGATTCATAGGACTCCGCCTGTTTATCCACTGCATCCGCATTGTCGGAAGCAGTGTCCGTGCTGGTTTCGGTTTCTTCTGTTGATTCTCCCGTTAACTGGTTAAGATCAGCGATGGCGCTTTGCAGTTTTCCCCACGCCGCCAGCGCTCGTTCATCTGCCTGATTCAGCTTGAGCCCTGCGTCCTGTGCCTCTTCCAGGACAGTGGCGTATCCTTGATACTGCTCGCTAAGCGCTTTCAGCCCATCCTGATACTGTGAAAGAGTTTTCGCGCCGGTCTGGTAGTAGTCGCTCTTTAAGGCCCCAAGCTGGTTTAACAGGGTGTTCTTGTTTGTCGCATCTGCACCCGCGCTCATCCAGACATAATCGGGAGTCGCCCTTTGATCCTCGAGCCGTGTTCTTATTTCTTCTCTTTCGGTATATAGCGCCTGCCGCGCCAGTTCCTTTGTTTGTTCCCGTAGATAGTTAAGGCGGAGTTGTTCCTGATCCGTCAACTTCTCGCCCTTTGCTATAAGCGCGTCGCGTTCATTCGCTGCTTCCTGCCAGGCGCTGCGAAAGTCTTCTGACGTTGTCTCGTCTCCGCTAAACAACTCGACTAATGTACTTAAAGCGCTGTTGGCATCATCGAGAAACGCTTTGAACTTATCGGACCCGGCGATTGTCTGAACCAGATCTGTCCAGGTGTTTTTGAGGATATTGGCTTTGGATTGCCAGCTTGTGAGCATTGTGCCCACTTCGTTGTCCGCGCTTCCGGCAGCGTCTCCCAGAGACTCCAGCATCTTCTTGTAGGTATCAAAACCTTCAACGAGCGCGACGAGCGAGTTGGTTCGGAGCTTTCCGCCAAGCCCGGACAGCATCTCCATGAGCTGCTGCTCCGTCAGCGCGCCTTCTTTCATCGCCTTGGAAAGCGCGGCAATGGCTTCCATCGGATTGACAAGCTCGCCGGTCGCCCTCGCCGCCTCAACCACGTCACTCGCGTAAACTTCCAGAACATCGCTGAGGCTCTGGATCTCTTCTTTTGTTACGGTGACGCCTTCCTCAACCTCCGTCGTGGTATCACCCATGATGTTGAGGACGATGGCGCGGAACGCGCGCGCCGCTTCGCTGCCGGACACCTGCGTTTTCGCCGTGATCGTTCCGAGCGCGGCCAGAAGCTGTTCCTGCGTAATGTGTGCCTGCGCCGCTACCGAGGCGACGATAGGCATGCCGCTCGCCAGTTTTTCGATGCTTGTCGCATAGTGGTTGTCGATCTCGTTCGCCTGATCTACGATGAGAGACAGCTCCTCCACGGAGCCGCCGAGCTGATACGCGGCGTCCATGGCGATAAGCATTTTATTGGCCGTCTCGGAATTGATATCGCCGACGAGCTGCGTTTTCGTAGCAACTTCGGCAAGCCCTTCCGCCAGCTCGCCGTAACCGGCGCGGCTGAACTCGGCAACGCTCTGCAGAAACTCGTTGGCCTTCACGCCGTATTTGCTCGCGGTTTCGTAAGCGCGGTCGTTAAGCCCGGCGATATAGCTGTCGCTTGCCCCCGTGACCTTCTGGATCGTGGTGAGTTCGCTGTCCACCTCTTTCATGGTGGACAGAGCTTCGCGGAGGGACTGCCGCATCGCCTGCAAAGCAGCCGTCAATGCTCTATTTGCCAAGCTCTTTACCAGAGAAGCCCCCAACGAAGAAGCTGCCTGTGAGGTGCCGTTTAATTGCCTTTGAAGATTGGCTTCCGCATTTGCGTGCTGCTCAGTGGCTGTTTTCGTCCGTTCCTGCTGCAGCGTCAGGTTTGCCGCTGCCGTCTTTTGCCGCTCCTGTTCGGTAGTGGTTCGCTGGGTCTCCTGCTGCAGGCGGGTATTTGCCGCCGCCACCTGGTTTGCCGTCTGCTTTGTGCGCTCCTGTGCAATCGCAAGGTTTGTTTCGGCTATACGGCGGCGCTCTTGGGCCAAAGCCAATGCGAGCTGCTGGCGTGTCAAGTTCTCGATCCCGGCCGCACCGGTAACTTTTATCTCGATAGTGACCGGCTTGGCACCCAGGCTTTTCGCCTTCGCGTCGATTTGCGTCAGCTGCGCCAGAACGTTGGCGCCGTCTCGCAGTTCTGTCCGCAGGACAATGGTATCTGCCATTTTTTCACCGCCTGTACTTGAGCTTTATTGGAAAGCGTGATAAAATTTCTTTATTGAAATGGTTGCGTTTTGGCTGTCTGCTTGCCATATATGGTAGAAAGGAAGTGTGAGAAGTGAGCCTGAAGACTTTCCTGATCGAGCTGCTTGAACTCAACACGGAATACAACATATACAAATCCGCCGGACTATCCGATGCAGCAGCTTTTGACTGCGCACGCTCCGACTGTGAAAATTCCGGGCGCGCGTCTGTTGTGGATCTGAACGCCGAATACGCAAAAATTGAAGAGCGAAAGCGGCGCTTGGAAAAGGCAAACGCAGAAATTGATGAGCGTCGCCGTAAACTGTACGAGGAAAACCCCTGGCTGCTGGAATGGGAAAAACAGAACGGCATAAACTAACCCGCTTCGACTTCAAACCCCGCCGCCAACAGCGCCGATACGACGATGGCCTCCGCCTCGCTGGAATCCACAAAATCCCGCAGCGCTTCTTCCATGAACGGGCGCGGTCCGGCGTCGCCCTGACGATAACCGGATTCTACCCACGGCGTTTCCGGCTCGCTTCCGTTGGTCTGCAGCGTCGTCTCGTTGGTGATCTCCACGCTGTCGTCGCTGATAACGGCAGAGAGATTATTGTCTGCGCCGAGCTGATACCGGCGGCGTTCCATCGCCCACGGCGACGCCTCATAGCTGTATACCCGCTCGTCCGCCGAGCGCCGGATAGCCGCTTTCAGCCCCGCCGCCAGTTCCGACTGTGCGGAGGCTACGGCGCTTTGTATGCGCGAACGGATGGTGTAATACTGGTCCAGTACGCTCATGAAAATCACTCCTGATTCCCGGAAAAAGCGTGATATTTCACGCGCTTTCAGCGAAGCAGGGGGAAAGCCCCGACCCGATGCCGGATCGGGGCTTTATCATGCTCAGGTAACGGTCACGGGGATCGTGTCCGTATAGGTCTCGCCGGTCAGCGTATTGGTAACGCTCACGGTAACGGTGGTGTTGCCAGCCGCAACGCCGGACAGCACATTGCTGTGCGCATCGTTGAACTTGGCCGTGGCCGCCGCAGCGGACGCGAACGTGACCTTGCTCATATCGGAGATATTGGCAAGGATGCCGCCGACCGAATACTTCACCGGCAGGGTGATCGTCTCGCCGTGGGCAACAGACGCGCCGGAGCCGAGACCGATGAAGTAGATGCCGTCCACGCCATAGGTGCTCGTGTCGCTGCCGATGAACTCGTCCACGATGAAACCGTAGGACTGAGAACCGGAGTTGTCGCACAGACCGGCTCCGACGGCCTCCTCGTAGGTCAGGCAGTTGCCGGAGAGGTCAACGCTGCCGGTAGAGGTCTGTCCAACGCTGTCCTGCATACCGTTGGTGAAGAAGTAGTACGGGATGTAGTAATGGCGGATCTTGTAGAGACTCGACGCCATAACATCCGAACCGGTCTTCTTCGCGTAGCAGTTGACGGCGAAGTGCGCGCGCACGACCTTCGGCTGGAAGAGCGCCGGAATGCCGAGCTGCAGAGCGCTGGAGTTCTGCACGAAGTACTTCACACAGTAGCTGTTGCCGCTGACGGCCGTGAAGCCGGTGATAACGCCGGCGGAGGACACGGGATACGCCGTTCCGCTGTTCTGCTCGACCGTCGCCTTGTCCGAGCCGGAGCTCGTCAGAACGTAGGCAACCGCGCCGTTGGAACCGCCGAGCGGAGCCACCGCGTTGTTGATGGTCAGATTGGCGCCCGTTGCGGTAACAACGGTGCTGGTCTCCACAACGCCGTTGGCGGCAAGGTCGCTGCCGATGGTGATCGCCATGTTGTTGAGCGCGCTGTCCGCCGTCTTCGCCGTGATAGCAAGGCGGGCCGTGTCGGGGATACACATGACGAGCATGTTGCCGGGGCCGCCTTCCACGTCGCCGCTATTCATGCTGCCGTTCAGGCCGAAATCGGTGACGTACTTGGAAAAGCCAACGAGGTTGTCGGTAGCGGGGTCAAAGAACTCCGCATACACAATGCCCTTGGTGAACATATAGTCGGGCTTAAACGTGTAGTTCATAATCGAAAGTCACTCCTTTGTAGTGTCAGCAAGAAGCCCTTTAGCTCCCGCGTCGAGATCGTCGATGGTCTTCATGGCGCCCGGCAGACTGACCTTGCGGGCGTATTTCCACGTTGGGAAGGGATTGCCCTTGGGAAAGGTCACGAAGCCGGACATGGAAGCCGTGGTATAGACCTGATATCCAAGCGTTCGGTCGATGGCCTCCTGCGTTTTCTGAAAGTCTCGGATCGTCCAGCCCCACACGGAGGCCGGATCGGTGTGCGCGTTGATCGCCACGGAATAGACGAGCGCGTCAAAGTCCAGCACAAGATCGCTTTCCTGCTGCGCGGCAGTATACTGCAGCGCGGCAACGAGCTCCGGGTTATAATTCTCATCCGGTATCTCATAGCAGTTCTGTGCCGCAATAATGCGCCGCACCTCGTCCATCTGCGGCATGCTGAGGCAAAACTCGCCCTGGATGAAAATCGCGTCAAGCACGCCGTTCCGCGTCTGAAACTGGATGGGCAGCATCGCTTCCCCGGTCCTTCGGTCGGAAAACGTCTCGAGCCGCAGCGCTTTTACAAGCACTGCCATAGCCAAATAGAAGAAATTTCCGGCTATGTTCTGCTCCTGCGCGGTTTTATCCAGTTCGTACAGGCACGCGCACCACGAAAGCCGCGCCAGCTTCGGCGGCAGGGATCTTTGCATCAGCTCAAAGGCGATCCGCGCATTATGGTACAGGGCATAATCGCGCACCGTCAGCGGCCAGAACTCCAGCCCCGCATATTCCACCGGTCGATTCTCGCGTATGGCTTCCGCGTATTTATCTTCGATGCTCATAAAAACTCCTTTGCATCGTCCATAACATTGTCATTCGGCGAACGTCGGGTGTTCGTCTGTGCCGTACCAGTCCACATACTGGTAGAGCTTGTAACCGAGATTGGCGCGTTCATCGTCCACCTTGGTCACGCGGCTCATGAACAGCGGTCCAACGCCGCCGACGTTGACTCCCTCTGTCGCCTCCATAATGGCCTGAAGCATCGCGTAGGAGCGGGAGTTTCCCGGCGTTCCGAGATTTGCTTCCTGCGCGTAGTTGGTCATGATGGTGTATATAACCGTCTGTCGGTACACCGCGCGGTTCCGGTCCCGTATCGTCGTGATCTCTCCCAGCGCAATGCGAAGGATGGACTGCGCGTTGTACTGCGACTGGCGCGTAAGATCCTGCGCAAACACGCGGTAGCCGCGCTTTTCATCCGGCGGATTGGCCGGAAGCTCCGGGTCGAACAGTATCGTGCGTATCTGCTCTCCCGTGGGAAGCGGCTGGGAGAGCGGCCTTTCGCCGTCCCAGTAGAGCAGCTTCTTCAGCCGAGCCCGCGGGTAGCGGTTATCGCTCGGCGGCGTGTAACCGGGGCTCTCCATGTCCATGAGGTACCGCGACAGAAGGTATGGCAGCGTTTCCGCTCCTGCCATGGAGTTTGACGCCAAGACCTTCCAAAACGGGTAGTACGGGGAGTCCGTCGTCGGTTGAACGTTCACCCAGTCATTCTGCTTCATGGGCATCCCCGCCGTTCTTCGCGGCTTCGCGGATCTCGCCGACCGCAGTTTTTATCATGTCCGGCGTGATCTCGCAGAGAACCGCCGCCGCACGATGCAGCGCATCGTTCCGCGCTTCCAGCTCATCGCGGATAGCGCCGAAGATCATGCCTTCAAAGGCTTTATAGTCATAAAGAAGGTCGTATACCGTGTTGGAAACCTTCTTTGTTTTGTCCTTTTTCAAGCGTTCCAGCTGATTGATGACGTGAGATCCAGCCCAATCGTCATACTCCGAAAGCTGCATGAGCAGTCTCACATCCTGCTCTTCGCCGCTCTCTCCGAGCTTTACCCGCTGGATCCGGTAATCTCGGTGCAGATACATTTCCGCCAGAATGCCCATGAGGAACATCTGCCGGAGTTTACGGTTCTCTCGATATACGGGCGCGCCGTTTTCCCCGTCCGCCGGTTCAACGCAGAACGCGGCAACGATGCGGGCGATGCGGTCCTTTGACTCTATGGGAACATAGGTGCTCGCTTTCGCAAGATCCGCTTCGGTAATCGTGATGACAGCCATGCATAACACTCCTTTTCGGCTGGTCTTTTTTACTTGCGGCTTCCGCTTTTGCGTTTGGCCGCAGTCTTCACCGCCGGAGCGGTGGGATCTTCTTTGCGCTTCATGCACTCTCCCCAGTCGGGAGAAAGCTTGTGGCAGTTCTTTGCCGGGCAGAACTCCTGGCAGGAGCAGAGCGCGTGGAAATAGCTTGCCTTATCGCCGAACCCGGGCGGCGTCTCCCTGCGGCATAAGATATGTTCGTTGGGCGGGTCAAGATAGGCATATTTGCAATCCATAACTGATATCCTCCGTTGGTCATGTGGTAAGTGCTGTCTGAGCCGTCACGCTGTATTCTCCGCAGACCGCTGTAATGACCAGCGGGTCGAACGCCGCGGCATACCCGGTGATCTTCCAGATGTTTTCTCCGGCGCTCTCGATGGAGTAAGCGCTTTCCGGCGCACCGGAAACGACGATCTCCACAGCCTCATCCGTTGCCGCTCCGTTCCGGAAGAACGCGGCGGAAAATGTAGCGGAATCGAACGCCCGCAATGTCGCCGGCGGCGGCGTGGTAAACGCCGTGAACGAATTTCCGCTCTTTGCCGCGGTAATGGTAACGTCCGCGCTGATCTCCTGATTCTGCGCCAGACACACCGTAATAACAGCGCTTCCGGCTCTCACCGCCGTCACAAGGCCGCTGTCGTCCACTGTCAGCACGTTTTCGTCGCTGCTGTAGAAGAGATACCGGATAGGATGTTCGTCCGTAGAAACGACGACAGCGCCGTTCCGGACGCTCTGCACCGCAACCGTCTGCGTCGTTCCGACGGGCATTTCCTCTGCTGCCGTCAGCACGGGCTTCCACGAGAACGAGCCGTAGTCCGCGCACTGCTTTTCCATGCTGTCCTGCGGCAGCGGCTCGTTCCGCTCCACGGTGAATGTCAGAAGGTGAACGCTGTCCGCATCATCCGTAAACTCTCTCGTAAAATCGTTCAGACCACGGATGGCATAGGCGCTCTTCCCCATCACGAACCGGGTATTTTCGGTGAACTCGCTGCTGACCTTGTTTCTCTGGCAGATACAGGCGATATAGTTCTTGGCAATAATGCTGTCTTCCGTCACCTGATTTGCGTTGCCGAGCGTGCTGATCTTGGCAAAACTCATCGGCACACTGACGATATTGCCGTAGTAATCCAGCCGGTTGATAACGGCGTTGCAGCGGCGAACAATGGCGTGCGCGTAGGTGTTGCCAATGTTTTTCGGCTTGAACACGATCCATGTATTCCCGCCGTATTTCATGTAAGCCCCCTGCGGGATGTGCGCGATTCCCGCAGGAGCAATGATGTATACCCTGTGCCAGTCGTCCGGCATCGTCTCGCCCATGCTGCTCTGCGACGTGGCAGAGGAGCGGATGCGGACGGGGGTGTAGTCGTACCAGTCCGGCGCGGAAAGACCCTGACACACCGCGTCAAAGCAGTCGGAGGCAAGCGCGCCGTAAGCGGCGGCATAAGCCGTCGTGTCTGTTCCGAAATACTGCTGGTTCAGCCCCTTGTTGAACTTGGATGCGGCACCGGCGGCGGGGCTTGGGGCGTTTCCCAGCATGGCGGCGTTTTTTGCCATGCGCTCAAGATTTGCCATGCTGTAAAGCCCTCCTCACAGGTTGTAGTTTTTAACGGTGTTGAGATACGCCACGTTGGTTTCGTACTCGCGCATTTTCCCGTAGAGCTGTTCGGCAACGAGCCGCTGACGGCCGGAGTTGGCGTTCGTCTGGCTCGCCTCGCTGATCGTCGTGAAAGACCCGTCGCGGATCTTGCTTTTTCGCTCGATCGCGTCGTTGTCGAATCTCTGTTCCCAGACGAAATAAACAGCGAACGCAAGAATAGATATTTCCGTTGCGTTCAGTTCGTCGCGGAACCTTCCGGATTTATAAAAATCCATCGTGATTTCCGTCCCCGCCGCAATGCCCTGCCCGATCGTTACAATACCCGTCGCGCTGTCGTAGGTGACAGGAAGCGGGTTATACTGCGGGTCTCCGTAAGCATCTTGGGAGACGACCCCGGCAGATACGATGTCATACCCTGTCAGTCCGGTATTGATTGCGGTGGTTCCGGTGGTGGTTTCCTCTGCGGTGTAAACGCCGTCCGTAAACTCCGGCAGCGTATTTTGCGCAAGCCGCACGACCATTTCCGCCGGTCGGTTGAACAGCGGGATAGCCTCGCGCATATACGAAAGCATACGATTGTAAAAGACCGGGAGGCGGTTGCGCATATCCCAAACCAGCGAGATATCGTTTTGTATGTAGGTCATGGCCTGCGTTTCGATTGTTTCCCATGCGGTTCCCATGGCACTGCCTCCCGTAATGATTCATTCCTCGCCCTTGATCTTGCGAAGCCACGCTTCGCCGGCGTCCTGTATGATCGCGTTCAGGTCCTTATTGGCGCCGAGAATCAGTTTAATGGCGGCGTCGCTCATCTTGGACTTGGTAATTTCCAGAAGTTTCTGGTTCAAAAGTGCGATCTGCTCGTCGGTGAGTTTTCCATCCGGTGCAGCGGCCTTCCAGCCGTCAACCAGCGTCTGCTGCAGGGCGGAAACCGTCTGCTGCGCCATTGCGGTAGCTTCGGTCACGGCAGCGGACAGGGCCTGGAACTTCTGCGTTTTGGCAAGCCTCATAGCCGCCCAGGTTCCGAAGAGGCTGAGCAGAATAAGCACGGCCTGCGTCACGATCTGCAGAACGGATTCAACAAGAATTTCCTGCATGTCAAAATCACTCCTTTGTCGTTGAATGTGGAATTTTCAAAGGAAGTTTTCGGACCTTATACATAAGGTCGTCGAAAAAGCCGTTGCCGTTCAGCGCGTCGTGATACACCTTGTGCATCCGCTTGAGATCTTCGTAGTCGCTGCTCAGAATGCTGCCCTCTTCGACGTAGAGGAGACACAGCTCCTTGATCTTGGCGCCGAGAACTTCCCGGAGAGCCGCCATCATGTTCGCCTGAGAGGCTTTCTGCGCGTCCATATCCTTCTGCAGCTTGCGTATATCCTCGCTCTGCGCGGCATTTAAGTCGTGCTTTTCCTCTTCCCGATCTTCTTTCTGTGCTTTACGGTTTCTTCGCTGTTCTGCCAGACGGAAGAGCCCGTTTATGAAAGCAGCGCCGGCCGCGCCGCCGAGAACTCCCACAATGAGAGCGTCTGTCGTCATAGCAATTCCTCCAACTTGTGCGGAGAGCGGCGCGCCGTCTCCGAGGATCACACGGCCCGGCTGTTGAGCTCCTGAATGATGGGAGCAAAGAGCTTCTTGCCGTCAAGCTCTTTGGCGGCTTCGTTCAGCTTTTCCACGCGGCTTCTGTCCACACGGTTATCCCCGCTCTCAAATGCGGAAAGGAAGCGGCGGGCAACAAGCTCGCGGTGCTGCGGGCAAAGCTGACGGAATTTGTTGACCGCCTCAGCCTCACTCAGGCTGAAGAACCAGTCAAACATGCCCTCGTTGCGCACGACCTCGCCTTCGGCGTAATCGCAGTGGTACTGCGCTCTCTGCTCGTCGGTCAGACCGTCCAGAACAATGAACTTGCGCTTTTCCAGCAGGCCCATGTGGAACGGCGTCATAAACTCGCCCTCGAACTCTTCAAGCGTCACGCTGAACACTCGGCCAGAGCCGCTGATAAATCTGCCCTTGGAAATGGGAATCTGGTTTCCGGGGATACAGGTATCCACGTACAGGATCTTCACCATCTGCGCCTGCGGCGTAACGACCTGAACGATCGGAGGCGCGGCTGCTGTCTCTTTGTGGCTCGCCTCTTCCCGGATCTCTTCTTCAGATTCCGCGATGGCATCCGTAATAGCCGTTTTGGATGCTTTGTGCGCTTCAGCGCGGGCTTTCTTTTCTTCCTCTGTCAAAGGGGTACGTCCCATCATAATTTCCTCCTTCTGGACGTTTTAAGAACGCGAGGGGTGGGGTTCCCACCCCTCGCTGCAGAAATCAGGTAACGGAGTTGATGATGCCGATGCGGGAGGCAAATGCCGGGGCAATCTCAAGGGAAGCAAACTGCTCGACCTCGATGTTGCCGGTGGCGATCACGTTGTCGCCCGGAGTCAGGTTCAGCATGCCCTGGCCGCCTTCCTCGAAGCAGCAGATCATCGGGGCATAACGCTCGGTGGCGCGAGCCGCGAGGACGATCATGTCGCTGGGGAATACGTCGGTCATGGTAGTGTTGATGGTCTCCGGCGTAGAGGTAGGGGTAATCTCATAGAGCATCGTCCCATCATGGCTCGTGATGTAGCCATTGCGGAAATACTCATTGCCGAGCTGCATCATGATCGCGCTGGCAAGGCCGGCGTTGTCGGGCAGCACTTTGCGCAGAGCAAGGAAGTTGCCGTAGCCGATGATGTCGGTGCGGCGGACACGGTTGGCTTTCGCCACGTTCTGCACAATCGTCGCCCAGTTCTGGTCGGTGTAACCGGTCGCAGTCAGGGCAGCGGGCACATAAGTGGTGTTAGCTGCAGCCGCGGTGAAAGCAGTAGTGAACTTCTGCATAATCATCGCGCCATAGCCACCGGCGAGAGCCGCCAGCGTGTCTACCATGTTCAGGCCGTTGCCGACCATCTGGTAGTAATTGATACGGCCACGGCACGCCGTGGGAGTCGGGTTCAGGGTGATGGTCTTGTGGTAGAGCTGGCTTTCCGGCACGGAGCGCAGGGAAGTCCAGGTCGCGTCCTCCCATTTGAAGACCTCGTTGGAGGTAATAGCCGCCGTGAACGTCTGACCCTTGGGCGTGGTGACGGTGCTTACCATGTCGCCGACGAGTTCGTTGACAACGTAAGGAGTGGTGGTGTACAGCACTTCATTCATCACGTCACTCAGAAGCTGGAGATACATGGGGTTAGCCGCGAGGCGAGGATTGGCGAACGTCGCCTTTTCGTCACGGTTGGTGCGCACGCCGTTGAAGTCGTTGACCTTCTTGGCGCAGAAGTGGAGAACATCATCCGTCCACTTGCGGGCGTACTTCTCATAATCCGACGCGTTCTTGAAAGAACTGCCGAAGTCGATAGTCGGGCGCTCCGCCTTGGAAAGAGCCTTGTTCTTTGCGAAACCAACGGATTCAAGAACAAGCGCTTTGCCTTCCGCGACAAGCACTTCTCTTGCGTCAGAGCTCACCTTGCTGCTGTTCAGCAGGGCGAGACCGGAATTAAGTTTCAGAGACTCCATTTCTCGTTATCCCCCTCTCTCAAATGTTGCGGCAAAGGACGTTGTAACGGTTGAAAGGAACCGTATTGCCCTCGGTGAACTTGTCAATGCCGAGAGCCGCGTCCAGCTCGAAATAGATTCCGCTGCCGGCCGCGGGGGCGGCGTTGGTGCCGACCAGCAGGCCGTTGGTAATGGTCGCGTACTTGTTGGTCTCGGACATCACCGTCGAGAAGTTGCCGTCGCCGAAGGCATAGGTCTCGCCGGGGATGGCCTTGGTGTAGGTCGCGAGACGACCGGCAGGAGCGCCGAGACCGAGGGTGTTGACGCCCTCAGCGTAAAGCTGCGTGCCGATCACGCCGCGCTGCACATCGCCGGGGTTGCAGATGTAAATATCGCCCTTGCCGTCGGCGGCAAGAGTCATCTTGTATCCGCCGTTCGGCAGATGATCGCCCTTGACGCAGAACATGCCGGCGCTGCAATCCGCAGGCGTCCAGGTCGTGCTAACCATAGCGCCGAACTGACCGGCAACGTTCTGCAGATCGTTATACCGGTTGTTCCACATGCGGGGCTCAAAAGCGGTTTTAGCCGTGAAACTCATTTTTCATTCACTCCTTTTCTTGTGTCAGATACCGGCCCGCATCTTCTCGCCGATAGTGTGCGGTTCCTCGGTCTTGCTGTTCGGCTTCATGCCCCACTGGAAGTAGGTCTTGTCAGCCTTGCGGTCTTCCGCGTCCATGCGCATCTGCTCGTCCATGCAGAGGCCCTTGACGGCGGCGCGGATCGCCTTGTCACCCGTCCAGTTGCCGTCGGCATCTTCGGTCTCGGTGAACTCGTTGTTGTTGATCTTCTCCATGAGATCCTTGCAGAGTTCATCGCTGAAGCGGCGGTCCTCGGGGCGGTTCTGGTTGATGCGGGCAAGCTCGTCGCTGCAAGCGCTCTTAGCCGCTTCCAGACGGCGGGACTTCTCGCGGTTAACGGCGGTGGAAAGAGACTTCTCCACGGCTTCCAGCCGCTCTTTCGTTTCTTTCAGCTCTTTCTCCGCCGCATTGCAGCGACTCATGGCAACGGTCAGAGCAGACTCAAAATCCGTCTGCACATTGTCGTCGCCGGCAGAGAAAGTAACGGTGGCAGACGCCTGACGGATCCGTTCGGGGATCACACTGCCCATGTCGCTGTCCTCGGAAACATAAAGGTGCGGGTCGCCGCTCTCGTTGAGCAGTGCGAGCACCTTGGTATCCTCAGAAGCGCCGATGCAGGTGAAGCCGTTGAACTTCGCCGTCAGATCATCCAGACGCTTTTTGGAAAGCATATTTACTCTCACTCCTTGTTTCTCAGGTTTATTGGTTCCGTGCGGGGCGTCATCCAGCGACGCAGCTTTCAGAATTTCCCGTCTTTCGCTGCTCGCTCTCATTGCGGCAAGCGCTTGGATGTTCGCGCCCGGCACGGCGGGGCGTACTCCATTGCCGAGAATGGTGATACCGAGAATCAGATATTCTTCCTCGACATCCACACCGTTTTCGCGGTGTTCCTTCGTCACAAGGGTCTCCACAGACACGTCAAGGCCGCCGCCCTGTCCGGCGATCTTGTCAACAAGCTCCTTGCTGTACCATGCCCACAGATAACCCGTAACAACTACCCAGTCGGTGCCGCCGTCCCGCTCAATGCGGCGTGGCGCGTTCTTCGGCACCCATCCAACGATCCGTTCCGCGTCCGGCGCGGTGAACGAAACGTATTCTTTTCCGGTGGCGGGGTCTACTTTTGTGTCGTAATTATGCCCGTCTCCGATCGTCCCGTCCTGCAGATATGCCGTCAGGAGCGGGATATCCTCAAATTCGCTCAGATGCGAATCAAGATTGATATATTTCCAACCGTTTCGGTTGACCTCGTTGTTCAGCGCCCAAACTTCCACGCGGAACAGTTTCCGGTTTACTGCCTCAAGGATTTTCAGCTTGCCGGAAAAGCTCAGGTTCTTCCCGTCGTCGCCGTTCGGTTTGTATCGATTTTTTGCCATGCGGTTTTCCCTCCCGCTTACTGCTTCTGCGGCGCTTTCAGGATGTTCACGAACCAGCTGTCGTAAGAGGTCGTGCTGCCGTCGCCGTTTTCTGCCATGGTGTTTGCTTCTACGAGCCACTGCCGGTCCTGAAAGTTTTCCATCTGTACGTTTTCGGCATAGCGTGCCAGCGGCTCATAATTGGCCGTATCGCAGACTTCCACGATGCCGGACAGCGCATCATTTACTTCATCGAGAAGACCGATGCACATGTCGAACGTACCGGAGAGTCCCGGATACTCCATATCGAGCTCCGGAATGGGCGGGTAGCTCAGCGGCAGTCCCAGCTTTGCCATAATGTCCTTCAGCTCGTCGATGTACTCCGGCTGTTTGTGCTCCAGCGCGTGGATGGCCGCCGTAACGCCGGCGTAGCCCTGATACCACGTCTGCTCTTTGAGCGCGGCAAACCACCACATCGCCTTGCCCATTGCCGCCATAGCGCGGCGCATCGGCTCATAGAGCCCCGCATACCGTTCGTTCCGGTATGCCCCTCTGAACTCTCGCATCTCGCTCACCTCACTCCAAAGCGCGCCTCAGCTCATCAAGGAGCCGTGCGTCGATTTTCACTTTCTCCGTGACTTCCCCGTTGATGGATCCGTCTTCCGCCGGTCGTCCGCCCGGGTTCAGGTCTTTTTTTGCCTGCGGCGGCAGCCCTGACGTGTCCTGCTTGGCGCTGTAGGACGTGACAAGCGGTTTGCGCTTATCAAGGATCCCGCTCTCCGAAACGAAATCGGAGATCGCCATGTCATCCAGCAGCGAATGCCCCATCAGCGCGTCATATTTCAGCGTTTCCGGAAGAATGCCGAGCGTCGCCCCCTGTCGGGCGCTCTCGATCTCTTCTTTCCGCGAGAAGATGTCGCCGAACATGCGGAACTTGAACGGGCATTTGAACCGCTGCTGCTCAAAGATCCAGTTCATCATCCGCTCGATCGCCCAGTAGATGAGCATCGGATACCGCGCCTGGATCTGCGCGGAGAGCTGTGCCACGCCGACCTTCGGGTCGTTCGTCGTAGGAATAAGCGCCGTAAGACCGGCTTTCAGGATCTGGTCGTTGAGCGCCGTGGATGTGATATTCGTGTTGGAAACCGTGTCCGAAAGCGTCTGCAGCTTCAAATCATCCGCCGGTGCGAGATACAATCCGATGCCGGACGTATTGGTCGCCTGAAGCATCTGGTACCAATACGCCTCGAAGAGCCGTCTCGTCTTTTCCGATACGCGAACCGGGTCGGCATTGGAAGACCCTTTTGGGTCGTAAGTCTCCAAGCTGCCGGTCAGAACGCTCGTCAGCGGGTTCAGGATGACTTCCATCTGCGCCGCTTCGTAGTTCGGTATCTGCGTCAAGGACACCATCATGCCGGTCGTCGGCGGCGCCATGAGCGCGTTTCGGTCTACGATCTCAAACGAGAAGACCTTATCGGCGGGGAGAATGACCCAGTAGAACCACTTATTTCCGGCATACTGCCATTCCGGCGCACCGGGTAGTTCGTTCATTTTCGCGGTTTCAAATTTGTTCGTGTCGATTCGGTAATTCTGAGACCGGCGCTCCTGCGAAGAGTACACATATTTGCCTTCCGGCTGCACCACGGAGTAGAACGACTGCATATAAGGTCGGAACAGATCGCCGAACTGCCGCCAGTCGTTTCCCGGCTGCACGAAGTACATCAGGTTGAATGCGATCGTGTACTTTCCCGGTCCGTTGTTCCAACCGACGATTTTGATGTAATCTTCCGGGAGCTGCTGGAGAAAGGCGTAATTCACCTTCCCGTGGCTCTTGTCCATGGAAATGCGCGGCGTGTAAAACACCTTGCCGTACTGTGCGCACAGACCCACGATCTCATGGGCTTTCGCCTTGATATTCATGGTTTCCGCGAGCTTTATCGCCATGGCATACTCGCGCAGCTGCGTCGCCTTGTCCGGCTTTTCCGGCGTATATCCCGGATATACATACCAGTCGTAGGTCAATACGTCCTGATATGTCTGGAGAATCAGGTCATAAGTCTTGGTGCTGGACGCAAGCGCGGCGGACACCTGGCGGAGCGCCTGTTCGTTTCCCTCCGGAGCCGCCACCATCTGCTCGATGTCGTCTTTGCTGAAATTGGCGGGCAGCGAATTGACGCTTTTGACGCGCTTGTTCTGGATATATGGCCAGTTGAGCATATACCCCATGCCGCCCGCGCCCATAAATGCCTGATACACGCTGTCCATCGGCAGAGCCTGGTATTCCTGCCCGAGAGACGCCATATATCGCGCGAAATAGTCCTGCGGCATTTCCCGTGCAGTTTTGTTATTCGTCTCTTGCGGCATTGGCTATCTCCTTCGCCTGCTCTTTCAGCAGCTCCTCAAAGCGTGAAAAGAACGCCTTCTGCTGCTCAATGAGCTGCGCGTGATATTTCTTTTCCTGCTCCTGCCGGATTCGGTTGGACATTTCAAAGATCCACTCCCAATCATCCGTGCCAAGCAGACGCAGGTCGTCTTCTCCCACTTCCATAGCGCCCTCCGGCGCCTCCTCCGCGATCACAAGGCAGTGGTCCCGATTAGCAAACGCCATATCGTACTGCGCGAGCCGGTCAATATTGTCATTGGTCGGGAGCATACAGTAGAGGGCGTAATGCTCAATCGTCATGGGCGCATGCACATCCTTCCGAGCCGGTGTATGGCTCGCGGCTTAACCTGTATCGTGGTGGAAAGCCGGTCGGCCTGCATCGCGTCGTAAGCGTCTGCATAGTCGTTTTTCCGGCGGTTCAGAAAATAGAGCTCTTCTTTTTCCATGCGCTGCGCAAACCGCGCCGCGTACAGTGTTGCGGACCACATATCTTTGGGGATTCGTTCCACAATGGGGGCTTCGATGTAGCCTGTGGAAACATATTTTTTCCGAAGGTTTGCCACCTGCCGGCAAAGCTCGCGGGTCTTGAGATACGGGAACTGGATCTTGGCGTTTTCCAAATCGTCTTTTATCCCGTGCTTCAGCTTGTAGGCCGTCATGCCCTCGTCGAGATTGGCGGTAAGCAGTTGGAAGTTCCCGTTTTCAAACTCGCGCTCTATGTAATCCAGCATTTCGCTGTTCGGGTCTCGTCCGGAGTTTCCGGTAGCCTGTATCGGGTAGATACACGGGACCGCTCCTTCGCGCTCCAGCGCGTTGTACGGTTCCTCATGCGTTGTGGTGCAAAGCGGCGGCAGACCGTCGCCCAGATCCTCGTGGAGGGCTTCTACGACGCTCTGGCCATACTGCCGTGCGTCGATAACAACGTAGGTCGCAAGTCCGCCGTCCATGCTGTAATCTGCCCAGAAGCGCTTGATGATGGCTGCGTGGGCTTTCGCCGTTTTCGGCGGCGCCATGTCCATAACGTAAACAAGCTGCTTTCGGTAGTGGTCCCATTTGCCCGTGTCGAAATGCCTGGTGCATTTGATGACCGACATAGCCGTCAGCGCGTTGCCGGAGGCGTCGCGGGAAGAAACGTCGTAGCCGATGATATACATTGCATCCGGTTCGCCCGAGTGCTTGTCCTCCATGACCTTGACCTTCCGGGACGCCGCAAGAACGCTGTCTTTGATAATGGGGTTCTCCGAAGCGCCCGTGCAGTGCGTTTCGCACTCTCGCATGAACTGCTCGGAGCTGAGCTTCTTCCGCAGCATGTTGTAGTAGTTGAACGACTTCATTCGGCAGAGCACGGGGACTTGCCACGGAATGAACAGCGCGTAAGCGCTTTTCCCGCCCATCATGCTTCGGCGCATATCCTCGCACGCCATAAAGGCTTCGTTCTCTTTGCGGCTTGCAGAGGTTATGTAGTGGATCTGGTTATCTATGTGCGTCGGGTCCGGAGTGCCGTTCACCATGTACTGCAGTCGGTTCGTGCCAAGTACAATCTGGTTGAAGTCGGTGAAGTTGAATGGGTTCTTGTCTTCCTGTCCGGCCTCTTCGGCGACAACGCCGGAGGTATCAATGCCTCGCGGGATGTCCATAATGAACTTGGATCCGGCGGGCGTTGTAAGGCGGAATGTGGTCTTCGCGTCGTTGCTCCGTATCCAGTGCGCCGCCAGAAGCGGGTAATTCCGTTCATAGCTGGCAAACGCCTTGGACGCCAGCGGCGCCGCCTGTACGCTTACCGGAGCGTAGTATCCGGTGATCTCTCCCGGCCACAGAATGCCCTTGTTGCATTTGTCAGAGATAATGCAGGAGGTTTTGCCGTAGCCTCGGCTCGCATAAGTGAAAGTCTCGGTATATCGCGCCATATAGCGCTTGGTAACTCGCCCCATAAGCGAATTTGTGTAATCCGGTCTGTCGGAAACGCAAATATCCTCCATGATGTCGGGATACCAGCGAAAAAACGAAATCAGAAGCGCCCACTCTTTGGTTGCGAACTGTGAGTAATCAACGCCAGCGCGCGTAGGCTTCCGAACAAATCCTCCGGCGCGTCGGCTTTGTGTGTAATCCTGTCTGGACATCAGATGTTATCCTTTTGCGGCATATCCAGAGGCACGATGCCGAGTTCTCGGTATATTTGCTGCCCCTTTTCGTCGTTTTCCGCGGCGAACTCGCCCAGCGGATCCTCGATAGCATAGGCATCCGGCAGACGGTCAACCTCTTCCTGCCCCTCATTCCATGCGGTGCAGTTTCGGATGGCAAGAAGCATCTGGTCGGCGGCATCGCGCCAATAAGGATACGGCGCGTGAAATGTCTTTGTGGCAAGCTCTTTGCAAAGCTCGTCGTAATCCATGATGTGAAGCCCGGCTCTCTCAACAGCCTGCACAATGTCGTCCAGTCTCACGCGGTCCTGCGGAAGCTCGTCTTTTTTCCGAAGCTGTTCGCCCTCTTTTTCCGCCTTGATGAGATCGCCGATCTTTTTGGCGCTGTCGTAGTCCTGCTTGTCAAAGCAGCGTTCCTGCACCAGCGTCCACTTGCAAATGCGGACGATAGCCGCCTCCGCCTGCTCCGATACATAGGCTCGGTCTGCCGTCAGCGCATCATAGTTTTTGTCCATGGCCTCGTAATCGGCTTGTGTATAGGGCTCTTCGGTCGGCCCGTCCCCCCAGCGGTCTTTCCGCTGGCGTTCCAAGGAGCGGTAATCTTCGGCAGAAAGCATGTCATCGGAAACCTGAAGCGTCATCTTTTCGCCGTCAAAGGCTTTCCGAATGTCCGTTATGCCGTCCGCAGCTGCGGCTTCTGTGTGCCCGGCGCGCTGCCATGCGCGAAGCGCCAGCAAATACCCTCGCCACGTCCCGCATCTTCCCTTGGCAAATTTCCCTGCGTCCGCCGCTACCTCTGGCAAGTAGGGAACGTTGAAAAACAAACAGGCGAGGAAAACAGCCATCTTGTACCCGACGCCCGGCAGGGCGACCAGATACGAGTAGATTTTCTGTTGGCATCGCTCACAGAACGGGAGCGGCGTATCCGGCCGGATTCTTTCCGGCATTGTCTGCGTCGGAGCGAACTCTTCTCCGCATATCGCGCACCTCGCCGTGTTCGCCGTTTGCACACGCTTCTCCCCTTTCGTTTTTCGCACATAAAAGTAATATGCGGCAGCCCCTGTTTTATAAACAAAAAGCTGCCGCGATTTATAAATTTTTTCTTTTTTCGGGCGGTTTATGTCTCACGGATGGTAATCCCGTAAAAATACCGCATGAGCTTGCGTTTCAGCCGGTACACATCGGTGCGAAAGCCCTTAGAGTCCTCGACGATCTCCACGCCGTTTTCCGTGTAAACGAAGTCCGCTATGTAAGCCGCTTCTTTTTCGAGCACCTTACCGGGCGTAATTCCGCCCTTTGGCCCGATCACATCCGGCTCGCGTTGGGTTGGAACAAGGACAAACTTCACCTGCGTCCGCAGATCGGAGATTTCGCCGCGCTGCTCCATGGCGTAGAGTTCCGCCCAGCGGCGTGCTTCTTTCTTGCTGTCAAACTTCATCTCGCCGATCGCGCACTTCTCGGCGTGGTATTTCCCGCCTTTGCTTTTTGGCTTTGCTTCGGGAGAAGCCGCCGCCGTCTGCTTTGCCCGTTCCTTCGCCATTTTCGCTTCGTACAGCGCTTTCATGCCGCGCGGCATATCTTCCGGCGTCTCGAAGGAAAGGCTGCTCATTCTGCTACCTGCTCAAACGGCGTAGGTTCATGCGCCTCCGAAAATCCGCCGCCGTCTGATCTGTCCAGAATCCGTGCGTTCCACCCCACAAAGTCCATGGAAATAGACCCCACCATGCCGTGGCGGTTTTTGGCCACGATAAACTCCATTTCCTGACTCTCCCAAGGCTGCGGTCTTCTGTCGGGTTCCCAGTAAAGCGCCGGCCGGTGCAGAAATATCACGGCATCGCTGTCCTCTTCGATGGCGCCGGAGTTGCGCAAATCGGAAAGGTTCGGTTTTTTGTCCTGCCGATTCTCATTTTGCCGGTTGAGCTGGCAAAGCGACAGGATAGGGATCTGCAGGGATTGCGCCAGCCGTTTCAGCCGGTGTGACGTTTCCGTCGTTTGCTCGTACAGAGACCCGGATATGCTTGGGCGGATAAGCCCCATGTGGTCTATGACAAGAAGCCCCACATCCCCCATGGAGCGGACGTGAGCTTCGATGTCATCCATCGACGCCGGGCGGTCGTTTATGACGAGATTTCTTTGCTGCAGAACAGTCATGGCCCGCGTGATATCCGTCCAGTACTGCTTTTGCGTCGTGGAGATCCCGCGCATGATGTCTCCGTAGTTCAGCCCTGTCATTCGTGCAACACGGCGAGCCCAAAGCTGGTTTCGCCTCATTTCGAGACTTTCGTAGACGACTTTTTTGCCGGTAGCAGCAACGGTATCCGCAATGGCAAACCCTACGACCGTCTTGCCTACACCGGGACGCGCCGCCAGCGTGATAACGCCGGATTCAACCAAGCCGCCGCCGAGGATCGCATCGAGCCTGGCAAGACCGGTGGGTGAAAAGAGAGACTTCTTTCCTTCCGCTACGTCGGAGATCAACTGCAGGAAGCCGGTCGCGTCCTCAGCCGGTGTCGGAAGCGTCCGCCGCTGCCCGGCAACCAGCTGCTGTAGCTCGGCAATAGCATCCGTCGGCGCAAGTGTTCCGCTCATCATCTTGCCGCCGATCACTTCGGACGCGCACTCCATCGCCCGTGAGTGGATGATCTCCGCAAGCTTGGCAACGTTCGCCGTTGTGACGTACAGCCGCATCGCCGCTCGCATCGTCTCCGACGAGATCTCCGTGCCGTCCGCTCTGGCTCGCTCCTGGATCGTCACGGCGTCTACGGCGGCCTTTTCGTCGAGAAGGGCGCAGGCGGCAGAATACGCCGCCCGGATATGCTCCTGCGCTATGTCCCCGGCTTGCAGGATATCCCTCGCCGTCCCGACCGTCTCGGCAGGGCTGACCAGGATACAGCCGAACAAAGATTCCTCAGCGAGAACCGCATCGTTCATTGTCATGTCGTTCACCACCAGTGATTTTCATCGTGCTCTGGGTCGTACCCTGGCAATTCGTAGTAGGGAACGTATTTGCCGCTCCCGGCAGGGTATTCCTGCATGTATCCCGGAATCATCCAGTAAGGGACGTACTTTCCGCTGTTTTTCGGGTGCTCCCGAAGCTCGCTGGTAGACAGGCTGCGCAAACCGGCGCTGTAGTCCTGCGGAGCAAACTTGGACGTCCTCCACGCGATCTCCGGGTCAGGGCGTTTAACGGATGCGTGTTCGGCTTCCAGCTTCGGCTGCTGCGCTTTGGTGGGAAGTTTGGCGAGCTTATCCCAGATGATGCCCTGGTAGTTGTTTGCCTTGCATTCGTCGATAAGGTCTATGACCGCATCGTCGCCGTACTTCTCGGCGTTTTTCTTTGCCTGTGTCAGCAAAGACTTGAAGCCGGTTGGGACGTATTTCTCTTTCCGTTCCGCCTTGTATTCGAGCCAGCCGCGCAGAGCCTCTTTCAAAGGCGATGCGAGGGTGGATTCGTCGAGAATGGGGAGCAAAATAGGGAACATTTCCGTGCCCTTGGGGGCTCTCTTTTTCCCCTTTTCTTTTATATCCCCGTAGGGGATATTTTCTTTTAGGTCTTTTTCTACGGGGTATGTATCACTAAGTTCTTGAGAAATACTGAGTTGGTTGTTATCGGTAGGTCTCAGGATGGAAGTTATCTCTTGAGACTTACCTGGTTGGTTGTTATTGCTCGGTTCAAGGGTTCTAACTGAGTTGGTGCAGATATTATGCGAAGCACCGCCATCGGCACGACCTCGCATATTTTTGCGCGGTTTATCGCTAAACCTCGCAATTTCTTGCAGACCCTCGCAATTTCTTGCAGACCCTTGCAATTTGTTGCGAGCTTCCGATTCGCTGATTTCGCCCATGGACGCCTGGTGGATGTGTGATTCCAAGATGTAATCATCCGTTTTTACAGGAGGATCAGCAGAAGGCGAACTATATAATGCAAAAAATTCGTCAGTCTCTATGAACGCCGCGGCCATTCCGGCACTTCTTTCGGCTCTGTCAAGCAGACCAAGCTCGCAAAGTTTTGCGAACCTGTAATTTAATGCCCGCCGCTTTAGCCGGAGGAACTTCAAATCGTCCTCCAATCTCGCATAGTCCACCAAAAAATAGTTCTTTCCGCCGATGTCCTTTGTCGTCAGGAGTCTTCGATACTTGATAATCCATTGGACAAAATATAAATCGATGCCGTCCAAAAAGATTTCCTCGAAAGTATCGCCTTTGGGAACCATCGCGTGAACCGCGAGAATTTTTTCGTGGCTAAACCCGTTGATTACATCTTGCAATCAAAACACACCTTTCTGTCTGTGGGGTGGAGCAGCTGCTTTATACCCTATATGGCAAGCAGCGGCGCGTTTTGCAACCGCTGTTAAAACTTTTTGGCGAAGAAGCGCCCTGAAAGAGGGCGCTCTCTTCCTCCCATGCGCGTCAGTGCATTACGGAAATGAAATCGCAGGTGAGCTGGTAGATATCGGCATTCTCTTTGTGGCTGCGGTACTCGTCTTTGACGAGATAGCCCGCGCAGAGAACCGTGTCTCCGCGCTCCAGATTCTGCGCGAAATCGGCAACTTCACCCCATGCCGAGCAGTTGATGTAAACGCCCTTTCGGCGTCCGCCGTCTTCGCTCGGCAGCGAGTCGTACTGCAGAGAGAAGTTGGCAACACGGCGATTGTTGCCCAGCTCTTTGTAAGTTGCGTCCTTGCCCGACACACGGCCCCAGAAGACCGCTGTAGTGCCTTTTACGATGGGTGTCATAGATTATCCCTCCTGCGCGAAAAAGCTCGCTTCTACGTCGTCCTGAGCGCCGCCGGTGATCTCCCCGGTGTCAGGGTCAACGTCAAGAACCTTGGAGGCGTCGATCGGCGTTGCGGTAGCCGCAACTTCCTCGTAGCCCTGCTCTTCCGCAGAGTACATGCCGCCCAGCTCGGAAGGGAACGCCTCGCGCAGAGCCGCAACCAGGGCGCACTTGCGGATCATAAGGCCGGGGCTCGTCGCCCACTTGCTCGCCGGCTTCCCGTCTTTATACTGGCAGCGCTCCGTAAAGTTGACCGTGGCTGTGATAGGCGAAACATAACCATCCACATACACATCCGCCCAGCCGCCGACAAGCTCTTCGTCGGGAAGGACGATCTCGCCGACACGGTTTTCGAGTTTTCCGTCCTTTGTCAAAACAACAACGCCGGCCTTAGAGCCTTTGTATTTCGGGTTCTTCTGCGCTCGCTTGGTAAACGTCTCCTTGCCGACGATCATGGTGGCCGGCCCGTTGCCGTATTTACATGCGTACACCTCGCGCAGAAAAGGATTAAGCCCCTGGTAGCGGCAGAGGGACAGGAACATGTACGCTTCTGCGTCCGTCAGGCTGCCGCTGGGGCACAGATACTGCTTTATGATGTCGGTGGAGAGCTGAAGCTCGTTGCCGTTGATGTCCTTGTACGTCACAAGAGGCGCGGCTGCGGCAGTCTGCGGTGCAAGCCCCTGCCGGGTAGGCGCAGGGCGATTTGCGGGAGTTGCGGTTTTCATGGAATATCCTCCTTAAATTTTTCGGTATTCGATATGGTTCTGTGTGAAAAACGCCTTGAGCGCGTGCGCCTGTTCCATCGTCACATCGACGGCGAACTCCAAATGATAGAGCTTCGGCTTCGGCGGCTCCTCGTATCCGACGGGAACGACGGGGGGCGGCGCGAAAGCGGCAGGCGGCTCCACAGGCGCGTCTGGCTCATCCTGAGCGACTTTTGGCTCGTCGAAGTGTTCCTGCACTGCCACCGCCTTGCGTGCCTCTTCGGCGGCTTTACGGGCTTTCAGCGCGTTTTCCTTCTGGATGGCGTCGCGGACGTTATGCGTAGCGGCATATTCATCAAGAAGCGCCTCTTCCCATTCGCTGTTCAGAGACCGGATCGTATCCAGATCCTCGCGCACCTGCCGGAGAATGGTGACGATCTCTTCGGCTGCCGCCTTTTCGCTTGCGGACGCATTGCCCCATTTTGGGGATGCGATGCTATCCCAAGTCACATAATCCGTGATGCCGACGGCGTTCTCGTCGAACACGGTTTTCAGCCGGGCGAGTTTTTCCTCGCGCTTGGCGTTTTCCATGTTCTTTATCTGAACATCCAGATTTGTGACGCTCTTCTGGCAAAGGTCGTAGAGCTCTTTGCTCTCGCCCTCAAAGGTCGTGAATGGCGCAAGCCACGCCTTCTTCACGCTGATCTTCTGCTGGTTTATGCTGTCCGCAACTTTGCGGATGTTTGCCCGGAGCGTTTTGGCTGAGGCGATGCTTTCCTCAGTGACGATCATGCTCTCGTAGGGCGCAAGCTCCTGCGTAAGCCACTCTTTGACCTCTGCGAAGTTGGTGCAGATATGCAGCTCGCTCGCAACAGTCAGCGCGTCGTTTGTGACGCCGTATTCGATCATGTCAGCCATAGCGCGCCTCCGTCAAAACAGCGTGTCCATGTCCGCTTCTGCCATCGGATAAAGCTCCGTGACCTCTGTGAGACAATGGAGATATTCCGGATCGATCTCCACTGCGGGAACGTCCGTTCTCGTTACGAGAAGCGGCGAATTTCCGCGCGGTGTCGGAATTGCAACCACGGAGCCGACGCGCACGGGCAGGTCCGTGCGGTAGTAATACTCCTTGCCTCCGAAACCGTTCTTCTTTTTGAACTGGCCTGCGATGTTAATGGCAAATACCCCCAATCATATTTTCAGCACAGCCGGAGGCATCGTCCCCGCCTGTACCCGTTTCCAGAATGCTTCTTCTTTATCCAGAAGCCACGCCATATCGTCGGCGCAGCTTTCTGCCGTGAAATAATAGGTGCGCAGCGAGGAAGAGCCATCCAGCCCTGTCAAAAGCGCGAAAAGGAACGCGAAAGAATATCCCGTTGCAAGGAACTGGTGGCAAATCTGCGTGTAATAGTGCGTCGGGATCCTGTCGCGCCATTCCGCCCAATCCTCTTTGGAACTGCACTGCGCAGTTTTGATTTCCAAAACGCCGTGTTCGCCGGTTTCGGTAATCAGCTCGCCGTCCAGCGTGGCCGTAAGCCACGGGCGCTCCTCCTGATACAGAATGTCGAACGGGTGATATTCCAGCCGGTATTCCGGGTGTTCCGCTAAAAAAAGCCCGCGCAAATGGGGCTCTGCGCGGACGCCAAAGGAAACTGCTGCGTTGCCGGATAAATCTTTAGCTTTTTTTCGGCCGGTTTTTATCTCCCAAAGACCGAGCGGTGTCTGCCACTTGCTCAGACCGCACACAGCGGCGGCGTCCGAAGCGCCAAGCCCAACGCGGCCGGCAAGCCAGGTCTCACGATCTTCAAAATGCAAATACTGAAGCATGCTTCCTCCGATTATTCTGTTACAGTCTCCTCCTTACGGGAGTTGCACCCGCATCTTCCGTTCTGTCTCGCCTTTTGCGTAACGCGACAAAGAACATCCCGCCCGCTCGAACGGCGTTTTACTGTTAAACTATCGGAGGATATTGGTGCCCTGCCGCCATTCCAGACGGAGCGCCGAAGCGAGCTGCTTCTTACGGGCTGCAGCTTATAGCAAAAAGGGAGAAGGACCCGCACCAAAAGGACGTGAAACCATGCGGCTGGCTGTATAGCGGTTTTAACCTCAGCAGTTCAGGAGGTATACAAAAGAGCCGGCAGGTGAAAGGTAAAAAGCCCTGCCGTAACTCAGAGGCGATCTTGGTTGAAGTATTTCTTATCCACCCACGACCGAATGAATGATTGGCAGTTTCGTACTTTATCGCTGTCTTTCATCGAACCGCGATAGCAGGCGGAGCATGGATCGGATGCACAGGCCGTGCATTTCTGCTGCCGGTGGTTATTGCATGCCCGGCAGCGGCAAAAAGAGCAGTCTTTTAGAGTCATATGTATTCCGTCTTTCTCGGCCGTCCCGGCTTCGCTTTTCCGGCGGTAGCGAGGCAGTTGCAGCATTCGGTGCTCGCATAGGGGCAGTGGTGAAGGCAGAAGTCGATATAATCCGGCTTGTCTTCGTCTGCATATTGGATGGTGAAGCCACCGTTCGGGGCATGTCTGCGAAGCACTGGGACATGAACATACGTTGCTTTCAGAATAGCGAGAGCCGTCGCTTTTGCCGTCAGATCCGCCAACTCGTAAGTGTTCATCTTATCCGCCTATCCGCTGGGCTTCCGCCAGATGCTTAGCCACGTCTTCGACGCTGAACTTCCGGCCGCCGCATATCTGATAAAAGGTCACATCGGCAAGCCACTTTTTGGCGGTGCCATAGCTGACGCCGAGCTCCGCCTGGATTTGTGGGATCGACAGGTATCTCGTTTTGTAACGTTTCGCAAGATCGTTCGCCAAAACCACTTCCTGCGGTGAGTTGGCATAAACGGCGCGTTTCAGTCGCGGCATAAAAGCACCTCCCAGCGTGCGGATCAGGCGTTTTCCAGAAGCAAGCGGACCTGTTTTTTCGTATCGTCGCTCGCTTTCGGGAGCAGCCGAAGAATGCATTGAAGATCGTTTTCTTTCTTAACGGCGGCTCGTCGGCTCTCTTCAACGCTGTAATACAGATCCTCCACGGAGCAGCCGTACAGCAGTGCCATAGCGGCAGCCCGCTCCGGGCGCGGGCCGTAAAGCCCTTTTTCGTAAGCCGTCAACGCAGACGGCGGAAAACCGCAAATGCGAGAGACGTTCGATATGCTGATGCCGATTTTTTCCCGGCGTTCTCTCAGATCCATCATGGAATCCTCCATACATAATTAAGATTTTCCTTGACAAAAAAATCCCTGTGAGATACGATGCAAATAGAAAATCTTCTTTGTTCTCAAGGGTTTTTATCTTTTGTGTACAAGCAGATTATATCTTACAAAAAATAGATAGTCAATATTAAATCTATGTTTTAATAGATTTCAGCGTATTGACCGAAAGGAGATGAATGAATTGTTCGATTTCAACAGATTCGAGGCTTTGCGCGAGGAAAAAGGAATTACCAAAGCCTTTATTGCCCAAAAACTTAACCGCGCTCCCGTTATTTGCCACGATTGGAAACTCGGAAAATCAACTCCCAGCGAGCAGCAGATCAAGGTCGTAGCGAAAATTCTTGGCACTTCACCGGAATACCTGAAGGGGGAAACCGATAAAAAAACCCCCGCCGAAGCCGGCGAGGGCAGTAAGTATGATCGTATTATTATGGAGATACTGGGAAATATCACGGATGAGACGAAAGCGGCTCTGATCCCGCTGCTTCAGCAGATGCAGCGCCAAGAGGAGGCAAAGAACGGTTCTCGTTGAAGCGCATCAGCGCCTGATATTTCGGATCTTTTGCAGCGGCCTTTTTAAGGGCGGAAATGAAGATCTCTTGTTGATCTTCGTCAAGCTGATGGAAAAGGCGCAGGATAACCTGATCGTAGTCCAAGGGGAAGCCTCCTTTATGTCTTGATAATATCATCATACAGTATCCGGAGTCCGATATTCCGTACTTAGTATCTTATCAGGCGAATTTTGCCGTGGCAATAGTTTTTTGAAAAGGTCCCGCCGCCGCGTCACCGGCGGCGACGCCAGCAGAGACAACGTAAAAAGCCCTGTTGTCTGCTGCGTATTAAGCGTAGCAGATGCTCGTGCGATTTGTCCAACCCCAAAACACAGCTTTTCCGCCCCAATGTGAAGAAGCTGTTCGGTTAATTCCCAAAAACGGGTTCAAATCGCAGAAATAATGCTACGAGGTATATGATTCATGGAAGAATTAGAAAATCTCGTTTGCCAGACACAGGAGCAGTTGGAAGTTGCCCAAAAGATTATGGCAGACGAAAAAGACAGGCGAAGTTTATCCTACCAGAAAATTGTCGATCAGACGGGTATTCCGAAATCCACCGCCGAGCGATTCCTCGGATTGAAAAGCAGCAACTCCAGCACAGTTTATTTTATCGTCCTATGTAAGTTGTTCGGTATGTCTGCCGACAGTTTTTTCGACATTGCCAAAGAGTCTCCGACCGGTCCGGATACCGACCAGGCTGCTCACAAGATTGAGTTGTTGCAGCTATAGAACAAATATCTGGAAAGCAACAACGTATTTCTCCGCAAGGCGGTTGAAAAGAAAAACCTTTATATTGCCGTTATATCCATTCTTTCTCTGATACTGCTTATCCGAAATACCGTAATGGACATGAATAACCATCATATCGGTTTCTTCCGCGGCGAGTGGACACCGATGTCCACAGCAGGCGTTCTGCTGATCGTGATAGCCGCCGTAATATGCATTGTCGCCATCATAGCCAATCTCGGCAGCCGCGCACACTGGAAAAAGGAAGAAAGCAACAATCAAGACCCCTGAAAGGAACCAACCATGCCTAAGAGCGGTTCAAAAGAATACAAGTATATCCGAAAATCGTTTGTTGCCGACGGGAAGCAATACATAGTATGCGGAAAGACGGAAGCCGAGGCGATGGAAAAACTCGCCGCAAAGAAAGAAGCCGTCCGGCGCGCGGAATTAACGAAAGGTGCAAACTGCACGATCGAGGATTGGGCCGATACATGGTTGACCACCTACGTTAAACCCAAAGTCCGCAAACCTGGACAGCCGAAGAAAAAAGGCACCATGACGCAAAAAAGCTATGAGATGTATGAGGACAAGATCAACGGATATATTATCCCGGCGCTTCGAGGTAAAAAACTGCGCAGCGTCACCGACACGATGCTGCAAGGCGTGCTGAATCAGCAGGCGGAAATGTCTGAGTCCCACGCGAAAAAAGTGCGAATGATCCTGCGCGCCATGTTCTCGCAGGCTGCCTTTTCTCGCATAATCCCCTTTGACCCGACCATTAAGCTCACCATCCCCGCGTCTGCTACTGTCGAAAAGCGCCGCTCGCTTACCGCCGAGGAGCGTGCCGTTCTTATGCAAGTGGCGAAGACGCACCGGTGCAGCCTATGGATCCGTTTTCTCATGCGCACGGGTCTGCGCCCCGGCGAGTGCGCCGCGCTTCGTGTGCGCCATCTGGATATGGAAACGCGGCTTATTCACGTTTGCGAAGCCGTCGAGTCCGGAACCACTGTAATTGCGACGCCGAAAACGTCTGCCGGAGACCGGTATGTTCCTATTCCTTCGGACATTTATGCCGATCTGGAACGCCACATTAGCGGGAAAGACCAGAACGACTTTGTTTTTACGCAGGAAGACGGTAAATCCATGATGACGCAGACGGTGATGACAAACAACTGGCGCAGTTTCTCCCGGCAGATGGACATTGCCATGGGTGCCGAAATGACAGCGCACGGCCATATCTACGACCCGAAGGACCTTGATAAGGACGGGAAACCGTTGTATCCGGACAACGCTGGGAACCCGAAGAATGGTCACAAAATTGCTCCCGATCTTGTTCTGTATTGTCTGCGGCATACCTACGGTACAGATCTGCAGCGCGCTGGGGTGCCAATCAATATAGCAAAGGCGATCATGGGCCACAGCGACATTTCTGTGACAGCAAACGTATATACTGACGCAACTGTCGAAGATGCCATGTCCGCGCGTGACTTAATGGACTCAGCAATAAAAACTACATGAAAAAATAATTGACAACCAGCAAAAGCACTGATTTTCAACAGTTTTTAGCGTATTCATCATCGTACTCTGACTCCGTATGTGAGGGTTCGAATCCTTCTCCCGCTGCCAGAAAGCTCCTGCCCTTAAGGGCGGGAGCTTTTTGCATATTGCCGCGCATTTCTGCCGCCTGTACTTGAGCTTTGTCGAAAAGAGTGATAAAATTTATTTATTGAAATGGTTGCAATTTGGCCGTCTGCTTGGCATATATGGCAGAAAGGAAGTGTTCGATTTGAGTTTCAAAGAATTTCTTCTCGACGTATTGGATCGGACGGTCAACGCCTCGTGGTATCGATCCGTTGGGTGTTCCCCGGAAGAAGCGTCTTTTTTGGCCGACATGGAAGCCAACACAGCGTTCTTTAAACAAAGCGAGAAAAGAAATCCTTCCTCTGCGCTTACTAAACGCCGCTGCAATTTGTCAGAAGAAAATCGTAATACGGAACGCCCCGAAACCCTTGAGAGCATCTGCGCAGCATCAGGCGACGTTGATGCGTATATTGCCGAAAAATCCAAAACCGATGCGAGATATTCCGCTGTTCAAAAGGAATTTCAGCGGATCGACGCTTCCAAAACCGCGCTGGAAGAACGCCGCCGAAAACTCTATGATGAAAACTCCGGACTATATGAAAGGGCAGAAAAATTCCGTCAGGAAGCCGCCCGGAAGCGCGAAGAAGCAAGAAAGAAGAACCGTTAACCTGTCTCTCCTCCGTTGGTATGCATATTTATCCCCCTTACGGTTTTGGGCTATTCTACTCCCATCGAATCTACTCACATCGAATCAAAAGAAGTCCGATCCGGAAAGGCCGGGTTTCTTTGGACAAGGCAGCCCAGCAAAAACGGGAGGACGATCTGTCCTCCCGTTTTCAGCATATTGATTTGCTTATTTCATCTTATATTTCCCGCGTCCCGCGCTGGAAAGGCCCATCTCCGTGCCGTTCCAGATGCGGACAAAGTTTTCGCGGTGCTTGATGAGTATGGCAAACGTCGCCACGCAGAGGATGACGAGCGGCAGCCCGCCGCTGCGGATGGCGGTATAGATCGGGAACGAGACAACGCTCGTCACGGTGCCGACGACGATGTAATCCGTCAGCACAGTGAGGATAACGACCGCCGCGAGAATGCACAGCGCAACCTTCCAGTTGATGGCAAGGATCATGCCGAGATACGAGGCAAAGCCCTTGCCGCCCTTGAATTTGAGATAGAACGGGAACATATGCCCCAGCACGCACGCCACGCCCGCAATGAAGCCGAGCAGCGGCACGTCCGGGAAGATCCACTTGGAGAGCTCGACCGCGAGTACGGCCTTGCCGATGTCATGGACGGCGACGAGCAGTCCCGCCTTCCATCCCATGAGCGCAAAAGCGTTGGAAGCGCCGAGATTTTTCGACCCGCCGGCGCGAAGGTTCACGCCCTTCCACCGGGAGAGATACAGTGCCATGTTGGAACAGCCGATGAGGTATGCGCCGAGAATGGTGACGACATAGGGAAGCATATTGGCCCCCTTTCTGCGGAAAGCCCGCGCGAGGATTTGCTTTTCGTATCGAATTAAGAAAGTCTTAACCGTTTCTTTATATTTTACGCGCAAGCGGCGCAGGTGTCAAGCGTTGGTTTTCCGCCGGACATCCTGCGCCGCGTGCGCGTAATAATATTCTATTCTCCCGGAAATATTCAGATCACGCGAAAATCGCTTTGCGTCGCCGGGATATTGCCCTTAAATTCTTTGAAACAATCCAAGATCAGATCCGCCATCTCCGTGCCGATCTCGCGCACGATAGGGCAGCCGACATAAAAGTCGTACCCGCCCGTGCCGCTGGCGCGGTAGCTGTTCAGGCAGATGGTAAAGGTGTCCTCTTCGCGCACGTCCTGCCCGTTCACGCGCATGGATATCACCCGCTCGCCCACGGGCCGGGAGATATCGTACACATACGAGACGCCGGCATAGTAGTCGTAATTATAATGCTCCACCTTCGGCCGGAGGAAAACGTCCGAAACGCAGAGCCTCCCGTCCTCGCCGCGGGAGAAATACTCCGCGCTGCGCTCGAGCGCCGCTTTGAGAACCTTTCCGGTGATCTCCAGCACCGCAAGCGTGTTCGTGTACGGATACGCGATGAGAAGATCGCGGCGGCGCACGGTTTTGGGCAGTCCCGCCACATCGTTTGCAAGGCTCGTCGCCGAGAGCTGCGCTCCGCTCGCCCAGAGCTGCACCGCATTGAAGAGATCGGCGAGCGCATTCCCCTCCGACGCCATACGCAGCGGCGTGTCCGGCGTGAGAGCGTGCGGCAGCGTACCGATCACTTCATCGAGCCAGTTCTGCGCGCCGTGCTCCATCTCGGAAAACTCCTCGAGCCATTCGCGGCGGCACGCGCCGTGCGCGGGGACGGTCTCGCTCGTGATGCGCTTTTCTTCCCCGGAGAGCACCGCTTCGACGCGGATGAACTCCTGTCCGCGGTCGGACGGCTGCACGACGAACGTGCCGAAAAGTGTCTGCCCCGGCACGGACATGTGCTGGTGGCCGGTCAGCAGGATATCAAAATCCAGTTCCTGACAGATGCGGTAGGCGACATTTTCGTGCGTGGCGGAGAGGACGCGCCCCGTGGCAAGATCGCGCTCAAAGCCGCCGTGGTAGACGCAGAGCGTAACGTCCGAAATGCTTTTGAGCTTTTCGAGAGCCGCAGCCGCCGCCGGGATCGGGTCGGAAATGCGGATGGAGGCGATATGCTCCGGCCGCTCCCAGATGTTCACATAGTCCGTCACGATGCCGACGATACCGACGCGAAGGCCGTTTTCGAGCGTGTGGACGCGCGCCGGGTAGAGCGGCGCGCAGCCGTTTTTCGCGCTCACATTTTCGCACACGCACCGCGCGTTCAGATTTCCGAGATACGAGTCGAGATAGTCCGTGCCGAAGTTGAAATCGTGGTTGCCGAGCGTCACATAGTCGTAGCCGCAGCGGTTCATGATCCCGGCAAAGGCGCGGCCGTCGCCGATCGTGTCGTGGCAGAAGGCGCCCAGCGGCGAGCCCTGCAGCAGGTCGCCGCCGTCGATGACGAGCGTATTCCCGTCCTTTTCAAAGCGGCTCGCGCATTTGAAAAGGCCGATATCCCGCTCGTCGCGGCTGCGGTAGTCCGTGGGGTAAATGTATCCGTGCAGGTCGGAAGTGAAGTAAACAGTCAGCTTCTTATCTGCCATAGCGTCTTATCCCCTTGCAAGTTTCGTGCGGATCTTCGCGGAGATCCACTCGATGATGAGCACGAGCACGATGAGTCCGAGCAGTATCGCGCCCACCTCGTTCCAGCGGTAGGAGCTCATCGCAAAGATGAGCGGCGCGCCGATGCCGCCCGCGCCGACGAGACCGAGAACGGTGGCGTCGCGCAGGTTCATGTCAAAGCGGTAGATGATCGTGGAGGTGAAGTCCGCGGTGAGCTGCGGCAGGATACCGTAGCGGATCTTCTGGAACGTGGTGCATCCGGCGGCGTCGAGCGATTCGAGAATGCGCTTGTCGAGATCCTCGATGCTCTCGATGAACATCTTCGTCACCATGCCGATCGAGCAGAGCGACATCGTGAGAAGCCCCGCGAACGGCCCGGGGCCGGTGACGCGGATAAACATAAGGCCATACACAAACGCCGGGATCGTGCGGATGGCGGCGATCACGGTGCGCCCGATGAGCGCGATCGGCTTCGGCACGAGATTGCTCGCCGAAAGGAACGCCAGCGGCAGCGAGATGACCGCGCCGACGATCGTGCCGAGAAACGCGATGCAGAACGTCTCCAGCAGCAGATACGGCACGCCGTTCGTGCCGAGCGTGAAAAGGAGCTTTCCCGACGGGTGGAAAATGCCGGAGAGGATGTTCCCCGCCACGGCGAGGCCGTTGCCGGTGGGGTTGCTCACGCGCACGGCGCTGCCCGACCACGCGAGCAGGCACGCAACGATGAACGCCGCAAGGAGCTGCCGGATCCACGTTTTCGGCGCGGATTCGTAGGCCCTGAGAATTTTCTTGTCCATAGCTTCCCCCCTCAGGTCAGGCGCTTACGCAGCCAGTGGCTGAGCGCCTCGATGACGATGACGGTCACGAAAAGAACGATGAGGATCATGCCGAGACTGTCGTACTCGCGCCAGCCGATCTTCTCATTCATAATGAGACCGAGACCGCCCGCGCCCACGTAGCCGAGGATGGACGCATAGCGCACGTTGCCCTCCAGACAGAAGAGCGAAACGGAAAGATACGTCGGCAGCACCTGCGGGAACACGGCGGTCGTGAAGGCCTGCAGGCGCGTTGCGCCGAGCGCCTCCATCGCCTCATACGGCCCCATATCGACCGTTTCGATGATCTCAAAGAGCTGCTTGCCGACATAGGCGAACGTGAAAACGGCGATGGCGCACGTACCTGCCATCGTGCCGAGCCCGAAGATGTAGGTAGCGATCAGCGCGCACACGAGCGTCGGCAGCGTGCGGACAAGGCTCAGAAAGAGCCGCACGATAAACACGACAACGCGGTTCGTAACGATATTGCTTGCCGCGGCGATAGCGAACGGGATGGCCAGCACCGCGCCGATGAACGAGCCGAGAAACGACATTTTGATCGTGTCCCACAGCGGCGTCCAGATTTTGGAGAGATAGGCGGTGTTCGGCGGGAACATGGCCTTGAGAATGTCGAAAAACTTGCTGCCGCGCTTTACGAGCACGGCGAAATCAAACCCCGTCACGCGCACGGAGACCGCCGCGAGCGCCACCACGATGAGAATAATGATCGGCGCGCGGCTGCGTTTTTCCTTCACGACCGTTCCGTCAGAGAGCGTGTAGGTGCGGGGCTTGAACACGCGGTCGTAGAGACTCATGCGGGTTCCTCCGTTTCATCCTCGCCGTAGATCGCGGCGAGAACGTCCTTATCAACATTGGCGGACGGCCCGTCATAGACGATCTTTCCCGCGCGGATGCCGATGATGCGGTCGGCATATTCCAGCGCCAGCTCGACATGGTGAATGTTCAGAAGGATCGTGATGCCCATGTCCTTGTTGATATGCACGAAGTCCTGCATGACCTGTTTGGCCGTGACAGGGTCGAGCGCCGCGACCGGCTCGTCGGCAAGGATGATCTTCGGGTCCTGCGTGAGCGTGCGCGCGAGCGCCACGCGCTGCTGCTGGCCGCCCGAGAGGCGCGCGGGATAACGGTCGGCGAAATCGGCCAGGCCAAAGATGCCCAGGTAGCGCTCGGCAAGTTTTTTACGCGCCGCGGCGTCGCCCGCGTCCTTTACACCGGCGCATACGTTATCGGCCACCGTCATGTTGGGAAACAGCTGATAGTTTTGGAACAATAGGGCGCATTTTCGCTCCTGGGGCGACAGGTTGATGCCCGCCGCCGAGTCAAAAAAGGTCACGCCGTTGACGACGATCTTGCCCTCGTCGGGCGTCTCCACACCGGCAATGCAGCGCAGCGTGCAGCTCTTGCCGCAACCCGAGGCACCGAGCAGCGCCACACGATCCTCGCCGGCCTCAAGCTGCATGTCGAGCATAAACCCGGGATAGCGCTTTTTGATATCCAGAACGAGCGACATGGCCTATCGACCTCCCTGCAAAGCGGCATCATCGCGCATGAGCTCGGCCAGCGCCTCGCGATCGATACGCAAGGCATCGCCGCCCGACGGGTCGAGCGAATCGCCCTGTCCGGCGAGATCTTTGGCCTGCTTGCGCTCCGCACGGGAAAGGCCCCGCTTGCGATACTTTTGCGAATGAGCGGTGTACATGTTGATAAACAGGATGACCAAGAAGCTAAAGGCGATTACGACGACGACCCAAAAGAGGGCCACGGACGTGTTGCCGCCCATCCACTCAAAGTAGATGGCGATGGGAATGGTCTGCGTAATACCAGCGTAGTTGCCCGCAAAGAACAGGGTGCAGCCAAACTCGCCCATCGCGCGGGCAAAGGCGAGCACCGTGCCGGCGGCAATCGAGGGCCAACCAAGCGGCATCATAAGCTTGGTAAAGATGCGACGCTCGGACCATCCCAGGGTTCGCGCGGCGTCGAGCATCTGCGTGTCGAGGCTCTCGAAGGCTCCGAGTGCCGTACGATAGACGAGCGGGAACGACACCACCACGGCAGATATCACCGCTGCGGGCCACGTAAAGACGATGGAGACGCCGTGCGCGATGAGCCACTGGCCCACCCCGGTCGAGCGGCCAAACAGCATGAGGAGCAGAAAACCGCAGACCGTGGGCGGCAGCACCATAGGAATCGTAAAGACCGAATCGAGCAGGCCCTTGATGCGACTCGAGGTACCCATAGTCTTCCACGCGGCGAACAGGCCCAGCGCAAAGGAGATCAACAGGGCAAGGCCGCTCGTTTTTATGGACACCCAAAACGGGCGATAGTCGATGTCGCACAAAAAGGAGGTCAGAGAGGTCCAGGGCCCCTGCTCATCCCGCAACACGACAGACGATGCCTCTACCATTTGAGCGCTATCAAGCCAACGCGCGCCGCCCTTGGCATCACCCGAGGCTGATGTAATCACCACATAGCGGTCCCCATCCGCACCGCGCTCGTCAAAGCCATAGGTATACCCGCCGGCATCAAACGTTGTTTCCGCCGTGACATACCAAGGAAGATCCACGTCCCCTAGCTGCGCACCTCCCATGCAGTTTGCGCTGTCGAGCTCACAGACGAGGGCTTTGAGACCCGATACGCACTCGTTGTCCTGCGGATCCAATCCATACTTCTCGACCGCCTTGGGCGATATCCACACCACAACGCGATCGACAGCAGGCGCCACTACAAGGTCCACGTCCTCGTCAACGGGAAACCGGTAGCCCTCAGGCTGGCCCTCCATGGCACGAGCAGTCCCCTTGGCCAGCCGCTCAAAACCCTCGATCCCATAGGAAAGCCCATGAGCAATCGCAGCAACCTGGGCCCCGTCCTCAGCGTCCCCAGCAAACGCAAATCCCGGCACCCAGCAAAGCGTCAAGGTCAAAGCACAGGCGACAAGCATGCGGAATCTATTAAGCACGAAAAGCTCCAAGCGAATACAAGGACGGAGTGAAACACAAAACGATGGAATTATCGCGCCAAGCCGCACTACGCGGAAAGCTCAAAGCCGTACTTAGCCCAAATCTTCTGCGCCTTCTTGTTGGTCAGGCAGAAGTCGATAAACGCCTTGGCCTCGTCGGCGTGCTCGGAGCTCTCGGCAACGGCACCCGGGTACACGATGGGCTTGTGCGAATCCTCGGGGCACACGAAGGCCTCCTCAATGCCGTCGTAGCGGAAGATGTCGGAGCTGTAGACAAAACCGGCCACGCAGTCGCCTGTGGACACATAGGCGGCGGCGGTACCGACCTTGTCGGCAAGCGCGACCTTGTCGGCGATCTCGGGCGCGTACTCGCCGTCATCGCCCTCGGTGCCGATGTAGAGGCCCACAGATGCCAGTGCCTGGTTGGCGTACTTGCCGGCCGGAACGGTCTTGGCATCGCCGATAGCGATCTTGCCGTCCAGGCTCGCGACGTCGGCGATGGCCTCGACCTTGGTGTCGGAACCCTCGGCGCGAATGATCACGAGGTCGTTGACGAACATATCCTCGCGGGTATCGGTATCGATGAGCTCAGCGGTCTCGGCGTCATCCATGGTGCCCTTGGAAGCGGTGATGAGCACGTCGACGGCAGCGCCGGCCTTCATCTGCTCGACCAGGTCGCCAGAAGCCTTAAACTGCGTGTCGGCAAAAGTGGTGCTGGTCTGGTCGGTGTAGAGCTCTTGGACCTCGGGAAGGGCCTTCTCGAGGGAGTTAGCAGCGAAGACCTGAAGCTCGACAGCCTTCTTCTTAGAGGAAGACTTGGCGGAGCCGGCATCGGAACCAGCGGGCTCGGACGTCTTGTTGTCGGAGCAGCCGGCAAGGCCAAGGCCGGCGGCAGCGACAGCAGAAAGCGAGAGAAAACCGCGGCGAGAAACCATATCGAACATATTCAACCCTTTCGGATCTTGTGCCCGGGTACCCCACCGCGGGCTTTAATCTGCAATCAGATTATACTTCTGCGCGAATAATGATAGTGAGAAATTATTCTCGTCAGAGAATATAGTTTCGAATTACCGTGCACCTCGGCGTCGCTTCGGCGGAAAACAAAGGCGGAGCAGCCGTTCAGGTCGCCCCGCCGCAGTTAAACCGCTTAGTTGGTATGTCCGCCGCCCGCTGTCATCTGAGCCGCGTGCTCCAGCTGGTCTGCTATGGCCTCCCAACTTTCGCGGGAGGCCTTTGTAGAACCGGGAAAGTTTACGACAAGTGTATGACCTCGTTGCATGCAAATAGCGCGCGAGAGCATGGCGCGGCGCGTCTTGGTCATCGAATACGCGCGGATTGCCTCTGCAATACCCGGCACATCGCGGTCGCAGACGGCACGCGTCGCCTCGGGCGTCACATCTCGCATCGAAAGCCCCGTGCCGCCGCAGGTGAGCACGACATTGGCGTGGCACTCATCGACGGCTTCCACAATGGCATCACCGATCTCGCTGACGTCGTCGCGCACGACCACATGTGAGGCGACCGTCCAGCCCTGCGCCTCGATAAGTTCCTCGAGCGCAGCACCCGCCTCGTCCTGGGCAAGATCGCGCGTATCCGAGCACGTCACGATCGAAATCTTCAACTCCATAGTCTTCCTCCTACAACACCGTTCCCTCGGGCAGGTCGACGCGAACAACTTCCACGGCATCTCCCGCCTTGAGCTCGCACGGTCCTTCGTCAATACGCAACAGGCAGTTCGCACGCTGCATAGTTCCAAGCAGCGCCGAATTCTGTGTCTTAGCCTCGGTCACCAACAACTCACCGGTCTCGGGGTCGCGCAAAACCGTGGCGCGATCGAAGAAGCGGCGATGCTGTCGCTTTTTCACGCCGTGTGTGAGCGTCGCCTGCTGCACGGGACGCACGCCCTCGGCAAAGCCGCGCATCTTGCGAATCGCCGGACGGGCAAGCATCTCAAAGCCCACATACGCCGCGGCCGGATTGCCTGAAAGCCCTAGGTAGGGCTTGCCCCCGAGTAAGCCAAACGTGATGGCCTTGCCCGGACGCATCGAGATGCGATCGAACAGCACCACGCCCTCGCGCCGGACGAGCGCCGTCACGTAGTCGTAATCGCCCGCCGAGGCGCCGCCGCTCGTAATGACAAAATCGCACTCTCGCGTGGCGCGATGCACCAGCTCGCCAATCGCCCGCTCATCGTCGGGCGCAATACCGTAGAACACGGGCTCGGCGCCGGCATCGAGCGCCTCGGCCATCAGCGCCGAGGAGTTGGAATCGCGAATCTGACCGCGCGCCGGTACCTTACTCGGTGCGACCAGTTCCGTGCCCAGCGAGATGATGCCCACACGTGGGACAGCGTGCACCTTCACGCTCGCGTATCCGGCGCTTGCCAGCAAGCCGGCGCCCGCCGGAGTCACAACCTCGCCAGCACGCATCACAACATCGCCGGCATGAGCCTCCTCGGCGGCAGAGCGAACGTTCTCCCCTACCCTGGCAGGCGCCGAGAAGCGAACGTGCGAGAGCTCGTTGCCGTCGCCATCGAGCACGTCGACGATCTCGTACTTCACCACGGCATCGGCACCTTCGGGTACCGGCGCGCCAGTCATGATGCGGACTGTCTCGCCCGCGCCGATTGTGCCCTCAAACACATGGCCCGCGGCCTCGTGTCCGATAACGTCGAGCGTCACCGGCGCCTCGCCAGATGCCTGCGCCAAGTCCGCCGAGCTCACGGCATATCCGTCCATAGCGCTGTTGGCAAACGGCGAGATGTCGATATCGGCCACCGCATCCTTGGCCAAAGGAAGACCGGCGGCCTGCCACACGGGAATCTCGACGAGATCGGTCGGAGCAACGTGCGACAGGACAATCGACTGCGCGTCCTCCAGCGGAATGAGTTTCTCTGCCATATGCACCTCTTAATGCCGCGGCGCACAACAGGGGCGCCAATTCTTTATGTTTGCCTCAGTATAATCCCCCGACGCACGACCGCGACTCGGCCTGTACTCGCAAATACACCTGTCGGTTGCAGGCCGCGAAACAGAATGGAAACCAACCCACCGGCTCGTCGCGTTTACCGCGTTTTATAATGCTTGCGTTGCAACCTAAAAGAGGAACGTATGGCTCATAACGACAAACCCGAAAGCGCAAACGAGGCGCAGGATCATTCCCAGCCGCTCGACGACGGCGGCTTTTTCTCCCTTAATGACGTCATCACGGCAGGCAGGCATCAACTTACCCGCTCCGAGCATCTCTTGGCTGCCGACACGCGCCGCAACGCCCGCAACCTACTTGCGAGCGCTAAGTTGCTCGTACTCGTCGTCATCGTCTCGCTCGCCATGGGCGTTGCCGCTTGGGCGTTTTTGGCCTCGCTGAATATCGCGACCGACTATCGCGAGCACCATGTGTGGGTCTACGCCTTGCTTCCCGTTGTGGGCGTTGCCACCGCATGGGTGTACAAAAACCACGGTCTTGCCGCCAAGCGTGGCAACAACCTGGTCATCGACTCCGCTCTGGGCACACGCCTCATCCATATGCGCATGGCCGTCCTCACCTTCGTCTGCTCCACGCTCACGCACCTAACGGGCGGATCGGCCGGTCGCGAGGGAGCCGCGGTGCAGATTGGCGGCACCATCGCCAGCAACATCTCGAGCCTCGCCCACCTCAAAAAGCATGACCACCACGACCTCATGCTCGCCGGCATCTCGTCGGCCTTTGGCGCCGTATTCGGCTCGCCCCTTGCCGGAGCTTTCTTTGGCATGGAGATGTGCTTTATCGGCAAGATCGACTACACGGCGGGCATCTACTGCCTGGTCGCCTCATTTACCGGCTACTTTACATCACTCGCCCTAGGTACCGAGTACGAGGCGAATGTTATCGCCAGCGTTCCCAACATGACACCACGGACGGTTGTCATCGTTGTTATCAGCGCCATTATCTTCGGTCTGACGGCACGCCTCTTTGCCTGGTCAGTTCGAACCGTCAAGAGCCTGTACGGTCGCTTTATCACCAATTATCTTATTCGCGCACTCATAGGTGCACTCGTGGTTTTGGCCGCCTATGCCCTCCTCGACGCCTGGGACTACGCCGGCCTTTCCACGTGGCTTTCCGGCGCCGGATTTGCCGGCAACACCACCCTGGCGGACGCAGTCATCAAGTTGGTCGTCACAGCGCTCACCCTGGGCGCCGGCTTCCAAGGCGGCGAGGTTACGCCCCTGTTTGGTATCGGTGCGGCGCTCGGCGGCTGGATCGGTTGCCTCGTCGGAATCGATCCCAGCTTTCTAGCGGCTCTCGGCATGCTCGGCGTGTTCTGCGCCGGCCTTAACGTGCCTATCACCACCTGTATGATGGCCATCGACCTGTTCCACGGCACGGCAGCCGGGTTCTTTGTCATCGTGGCCTTTATCAGCTACCTAACCGCCGGACACCGCGGCGTGTACCCCGCCCAGCGCATCATCTCGCCCAAGCGCCGTTCGCTTATTGTGGATGAGGGCGGTACGGTAGCGGATGCTATCGAGCGCCACAACGACCTGATAGAGTAGACGTAAGTATTCGACGTGCAGCCACAATCGGGGGCAATTCGACCTGAACGCGACCGCACCGTCACGTCATACGCCGGGAGTCGCCCCATGCACGCAACTGATTTTGGCCTCACGCTCATCATCGCCAACCCAGCCGCCCAGTCGGGTGCGGCGCGCGAAGTTGCCGAGCGCCTGCAACGCTTTTTGGATATGACCGCGCGCGCATCCCAGTTTGACCTGGTGCTGACCGAGCGCATGGGACACGCCAAGGAGCTGGCCGCACAGGCTCAGGGCTATCGCACCGTTATCGCCCTTGGCGGCGACGGCGTGATTCACGAGGTCGTCAACGGGCTTATGACGCAAGAGGAGGACACCCGCCCCGCTCTTGCCATCCTACCCGTGGGCTCCGGCAACGATTTTGCCCAAACGCTCGGCATCGACGATTTCTCCGGTAAGGATTTTGGCGCGCTGCTCACCTGCGAGCTGCAGCGTCAGGACATCGGGCGCATTCGCTTATGGAACCCCACAAGCGGCAGCGGCGAGGCTACCGTTGAGTACTACGACCAGACGCTTTCGGTCGGCATCGATGCCGCCATCGGCCTTGGCACCACCGAGCTACGCAAAAAGACGAGCCTCACCGGCGCGCCGCTCTACACTCTTTCGGGACTTGAGCAGTTTGGCCTACGCTATCGCAATTACCCCATGACAGTCAGCTTTGACGGGGCGCCCGCCGAGCGCGTAAGGGCGATCATCATGGCGATTCAGCTGGGTCCTACCTATGGCTCGGGCTATCGCATCTGTCCCGACGCCGACCCCTGTGATGGCATACTCGATGTCTGCTACGCCTGCGGCCCCGTTCCGCGTGCGGTCGCGCTTCCCATGTTCCTTTCGGCCAAAGATGGGCACCATACCAAGCTGCCACCGGTTCGCATGCGCCGCTGTCGCCATGCCGAGCTTACCTTTGAGGAGCCCGACTACCCCATCCAGGCCGACGGCGAGCCCGTTGTCGCCTCGCGCATCGAGGTCGACATCCTCGGCGGAGCCCTCCACATCTGGCACCCCACCCGCTAACCCCACCTAAGTTGCGGTGAAATAGGGACTGTTTTGCGGCTTTAGCTGCATAAACAGTCCCTATTTCACCGCAACTTATTGAGAAGATCATTCCTCCCCGCCCGGCTTGCGACGGTTGGCCTTTTTAATCGCGTTGAAGTGCTTGTCATTGAGCCTGCGCTGGCGAGAGCGCAGAGGCACCTTAGTCTTTACGCGTCGGCGCGGTGGA
>ERZ779890.185-NODE-185-length-71816-cov-11.516855_pt1 | contig 71816 bp, 78 predicted proteins | sample MGYA00511553_ERZ779890 | MGnify/ENA primary metagenome ERZ779890 (study PRJEB29588, sample SAMEA2152064) | human gut metagenome | biome: human gut; feature: human-associated habitat; material: faeces | place: Denmark | collected 2008/2010 ... | reverse complement strand
GTCAGCGTTGTTCGTGAACGCCATGACATTGCCTTCATCGGACTCGATGAGATATCGTGGTGGTTTTCAAACAGGGCATAGTATTTCTTGCCGCCGATTTTATACTGATGCAGGGATAGACTTAACGGCTCGCCTTTGCTTGCCGCAAATGCCGCTTTGAATTTTCGTGCTTCTTTGCGGGAAAGATGCACCGCCACATAATCCTTGCTCCCCTTGGCATCGAGTTTTAAGGCAGTGTTGCCGGATTCGGTCACAACGAGTTCAAGTGCGGAGGCTTCTACTTCTTTGCTATGACGGCGGTACTTCCTTCCCATAGAAACCACATCGGTAAGCGAACGCCTGTCCTTCGTCACCTTGAATGCAAAAACAGAGCATACCAGGCATAGAAGGAGTGTTGTTGCAAAGTTCAAGGCTCATCATCCTCCACATCCGTTTTGCTCTCAGTCTCCGATGACGCCGATTCCTGCTTCTCAATTTCAGATTCTTGTATCGGACGGTTCTTTGCACGGTGTAACAGCCCCTCTTTCTGAACATTCGCCTTGACGGAATTCTGTTCGATTGCGACAAGGTTATCCTGCGTCAGACGTTCGCCGTCTCCGGCGCAAAACAGCATATCGTAAAGCGCTCCGATATGATATTCGCGGTCACGGGGCTTTACTTGCAGGAAGATATCATATTTGCCGTTCTTATCCAGATACTCGCCATCTTCATTCACGGGGATGAACCGCCATGTTTCCATCGGTTCAAATCCCGCTCTTGATTCATCCGCATTGACCGCCAAAGCCGTTACCTTGATATACTTGTCGGCTTTGCTGTTTTTGAGCATTGTTAAAAATTCCACAAGGAAGTATGCCGCAACCAAGACTCCGGCACCGAATGTCGGAAGGTTTTTCGTGTACAGAGCCAGAAAAGTTCCGACGAAAAAGGACAAGCATGCGGCGATTATAAGCTTTGCCTTTTGCGCATTGAGCATATCATTCATTTTTTTATAAAACGAGAGCCTGTCCGATACAGTATCAGACAGGCTTTAGAGCATCTTGATTTGTAGTGAAGCTGCCCGCCCGTTTGACCCCTTTCCTAGAAATCTGAATTTCAGAGTGCGGTTACTGACCGGAGGTCAGGGTGAATCCGCTGCCGTCCAACAGGCTTTTCAGGTTTCCGTCTGTCAGGTTAGCGCTGGACAGCGGGACCTTGTATTCGCGGCCATCAGCGGTTCGCACCGTAGCGTAGAACTCGATGGTGACATCACCGCTCAGGTCGATGCCATTGAGGGCATTCTCACTGGTGCCGCTGCTCTGCTGCAGCTGAGGCTGGCTGACTGTCGGGGCATTGCCATCACCCGTGTTGGACGGGATAGGTGCCGGAACGCCAACCTGTTTGCCGGTCACAGCAGTCAGGACATTGTTCACACCGTCATAGACGGCAGGAACATAGGCATATCCCAGCGCACCGCCGCCGATAACGGCAGCAAGGACCACGGCAACAATGACGCCAGCCTTAGACTTCTTCTTGGGCTTCTCAACAGGCATATTCCCATCGAAGCCCTCACCCTGCACCTCTGCAGGAGCAGCTTTAGCCTTACCGCGCTTCTTGTCGGCAGGGGCATTTTTCTTGTCCTTACCTTTCCCCTTATGGAACATCTGCTTCTTGTCCGAAGCGTTCTGCTCGGCAGCGGGGTCCTGTGCCAAGGGTGCAGGAATATCCTGTGCAGGCATATCAGCAGGAGCATTCATCTGCGTATCATAGCCCTGCTGGACCGGCTCGTTCTGGTACTGCATTTCAGGAACGGCTGCGTTCTGAGGCATGACAGGCTGCTGAGGCTGTGCGGGCATCTGCATCTGCGGCTGGTAGGAAGGCTGCGCAGGCTCCTGAACCCGCGCGGCGGGCTGCTGGACCTGTTCCTGACTCGGCTCGGGCTGGGTCATGCGGGGCTTTGCGGGAGCCATCCGAACGATGGTGGATGCAGGGTTCATGGCCTGATTCTTAGCGATGAGGGCATCGACCACTTCCTGCTTGACCTTGCGCACCGTGCCATCCGGAAGGATGACAGAACGGTCTGCATAGACATTGACCTGAATTTTTTCGCCGTTGTAGGTCGTAGTGACCTTACCAACGGGCTGACCGAGATTCTGTGTATTGTCCATTTTGAATATCTCCTTTTTATGAAAAGCTAATGGAATCTGAATATCGAAGCGATTGCATTTGCCGTACCTTGCATCAGGACATTCCCAGCAGCAGAGAAATACGGCAAAAGGAATCCACGCTGAATGTGTCCCGTGGCAGCACCAATGGCAAACCATGCAGCGAAGCCCAAGAGCAAGAGCCAGATAACGGCATAAAAGACAACGCCGAATCTAGCAAGGAAAATCCAGAATCCGCCGGAATCCGATTTCCGGTTATTGCACTTGGGACACGATGCCGTGAGGTTATGAAGATTATTGATGTTGCCGTCCGGAACCAAGACGCGATAAGCCCGGTGCTTGTTCGCAAGGCTGATAGAAACGATATGGTCCACCTGCATCGTCTTTTTCAGCATGATGCGCCCGCAATAAGGACAGAGGTAATACTTGCCCATGAATCCGGGATGGGCTCGAATGTATTGATAGCGGTAGTCGTCCGACCGCTCATATTTCGGTTTTTTGGACATGGTCATCACTTACAAGAAGTGGATTTCGTCCAAGGATGCTCCGGCGGCTTCCGGCGGGTCGGGAATCCTTCCGGAAGATGGTCCGGGAACTTCAACCCATCAGCCTGTGTACCGCTGTTCAGTTTCTCCCACTCATGCACCCAGGCAGAGAATTCCATGCCGTGCGTCTGCTCCCAGATAGAGAGGTCACCATAAGAGATGCCTCCGAGATTAGAAAGCTTGGCACGCATGTTGAGTTCTGCTGCGCTGGTAGCGATACGATTGTTCTCTTTCATTTTTGCTTCCTCACGTTTCGTCTGTTCTCGCTCCATTTTGGTCCGTGCGTTACTGCGCTGGGCTGCATTGCGGCGGTTCTGGTTATAGCATACAGGGCAATAAAGGCGATTCCCGCGTGCTTCGATAGGTGCTCCACAGATTTTGCAGTGTACGATTTTACCAATTTCGCTTGCCATAGAATTGCTCCTCCTTTTTAAGAGCAGTGGTTGCATTGTGTACAAAATACAACCATGAATTAAAGTGTGATTCAGGAGCCCCATGCGTCATTCCCACACATGAGGTTCTACGGACTATTCACAAGCGGAGTAAATCCAGCCGGAATCATGAATAAAGTGCATTTAATACAAGCATGAATCGGCGCAAAAAAAGTGCAGGAAAGAAGCCTTACTGTAACAGAGACAGTAAAGATTCAATATCGCAGCCCCATAATAGCGCTGACAAGGCGGTAAACGCTCGATGCTTCTTCTCCGAGAAGTAACTGCTGTTGATACCGACCTGCTCAGCCAGTTTGGCTTCATCTGTGCCGTTTGCACCATACTTCTCGTTCACGACAAGCATAAGTACATCGTACAATTTAGAATCTCCGGGGAAATCCTTGACTAGCTCAATAGCACCCCGGATGAGCTGGGCGTACTGGACAAGCACCTGTGCCTGATGGCATCGCGCATCGCTTTCCAGTGTGTTGCCGCCCTGTGCGAGAATCCGCAAAGACCGGTTCTCGTCAGCAACGGACGGATTGACGATTCGGGAATATTCCCGCAGCAGCACCTCGGTGTTATGGTAGAGGTAAGCAGCTTCTGCTGTTTTTGCTTCGCCCTCATTCGGTGCTAGTTGCATGACTAAAGGTTTGATGGCGTCTCCGGCAATCGCCGTAACATCCTCAACGATAGAATCGAAGTTGTTGCGGATAGTGACTACCGTAACAGGGTCGCTGTCAAGAATCGAACCCCTGAGCATCGCCATCGCAAGGCTAATACGGCTCGGCTTGCTGGCTGGATTCATGAACACAGCCTTGTTCATTGCCTCATCAATCTCATCCACCAGCTGCTGGCAGCGGGCGAAGAACAGCTTTCTCATTTCAAGGCGAAGCTGAGGCTTGCACCCGCCCATAGACGATTCGAGGATACGCTGGATGTTGCTCATCCGCCAAACCGATTCATCCTCATTTTCCTCTTTCAGCTTCTCAATGAGCGCATCAATGTCCTGCGCCTTCAAAAGCCACTGAAGAGCCGGGTAACACAGCAGTGCAATCACGACGAACTTTTCATTCGACCCCTTGCAAGCCATGCGGTTTGCATGACGGGCAAAGACCCGCGAACGGTTCACGCCGTTGTATTCGATGAATGTGCGTCTGATGTCCACTACGATTCCCTCCGATGACAGAACTGAACTCAGAAAATCTTTGAGTTTGGCTTCGGTAATTGCAATATCGTTGTTATTTTCCGCTTGCATCCTGCGTTCCCCTTTCGTTCAGGATTTTCAGCTGGCTGTACAGTTCAGCCATTGCATCGTTGCGAATCGTTGAACCAAGCAGGCTGTTATTACTAAAGAATAGATGGTATCCGCGCTCATCACAGAGTCGGCGCAGTTTCTGGCAAAGCTTGAAGTTATGCACAGGGCAGTTGATTCCTGTGTTCACCGCATTGATATAAGTACGGTAGTTGTCGGAATTGATTTCATCGGAGGTATACACAAGCACCTCGCGGTCGTAAGGAAGTTTCCGCTCCTCACCATCCTCAGCACCGAGCACATAGATGAGTTCGTTCAAAAACGACTCTCCCATCGTCTTGTTGTCGCCTTTTGATACTACCCTGTTGTGCGGCTGAACGGTATATCCATTCGGCTTCGTAAAGAGCACCTCGCTGTGAGTTACACCAATCGGCTCACCGTGGATGCGTGCCTGTTCCAGATACATAACGATTGCGTTTCCTTTTGCCATTTCAAACCCGCCTTTTCCCTTGTACTTAGTACAAGCATGTTATGCCGTATGAAGGAACTCGAACCTTTTTCCTGATGCCATCTTCAATGGTATGCAATTCGCACAAACGCACAAGACCTTTTTTTGAGCACCGAAACTATATCTTGTATTTATGTCAGGCATTATACCACAAGATATAGTGTTTTGCAAGAGAAAAACGCTATCTGACCACTATATATTGTGTTTAAAAATATTATTTGCCATATATACGAATCCGAGAACACCTATAGCGGTGCTGAACCCAGACAAAAGCGGCACTATCCTTAAGTGAAACTATTGCATTGAATGTATCTCGATGACTGGGATTTTGACACTTTTTGACCACATGCATAGTTGTATTTAGTACACCTATTTGATATAATAAAGTCACGCCCAATAAAAAAAGTCATAGTTAGATGGCAGAAATGGGTTTGAATCAAGAACTGAGGTGATTGGAAAATGCTAACTCTCAAAATCAAAGAGGAAAATTACCGTAAGTTTGTGGAAGAAACATCGAGAAAAAGAGAAGACTGGATTAAGAGCATTTCAGACAGTGCCGTTGTAATCATGGAGCGGCAGCGCTACCTGATGGGCATGTCCAAACAAGAGTTCTACGGCGTGTTTCTCGGATGCCCGATGAATTCCCGCACATACCGGAAAATCATTGAAAAGCAGATACTTGTCCCGGAAAACCTGCTACTTTCTTTCTGCTTCACTTACGGGTACGACCTGAAACGATTTCAGGAAGTATCGAAGCTGATTGACACACACGATTACTTCGAGAACTATCAGCAAATTGGTGCTGCGGTTGAATGTCTCGGGAAAGGAGCCATTTACCAGCTGGCCGCAGCCACGCAAACAGTCTGCACTGATACCAGCCAGTATGCAAGAAGACGATGCGGGGAGGCGCTCACTGCGTTTGCGAAGAAGAAGGAATACGATGAAGAGGTAATCAGAAATCCCGAAATCATCGAGGCGGCAGCTGCATCCGTAAACGAAGCTGCTGATGAGGCGATTGCCGAAAGAAAAAAGAGAGATTCACAAGAAGCGATATCCTACGATATCAAATTAAAAGAACTGGTTTAAAAACAAAGACCGCTGCACCCGGTATTGGGTGTGGCGGTCTGTTTTTGTGCTCAGAAGAAAGCGTCAGCAATAGAGAGCAGCTGATTCATGTGTCCCTCGTCCGGTACGGATGCTTGTGCGGGTACAGGAGCGGCAGGAACATACGGAACAAAGCTTGGCTGCGGTGTGGGAGCAGGCTGTACAGGGGCAGGCTCTTGAATAATAGGAGCGGGTGTAGGCGTTTGTACGGGTTCAGGCTGGGGGTCCGGTGCGGATGCTTCGGATTTCAAGAAATACCGGTTCAGGACCGATTCCATCGAATCTTCCACGGCGCGGCGGATATCAGTTTCCGACACATTCGATGCGCTGGATTCTTTAGCCTGGCTCAGTAAGACATTCGTTTTGAGGGAATCGAGCAGCGCATCCACGATGATAGGGGTGCGTTTTCCGTATCCTGCGTTTTTCAGAATCTCGTACGCCGCTTTCTGTCTCGGGTCAGTGAGGTCAAACATCACCGGCAACCGAATCTGATTCGGGTTAGCTTTAGGCAAGGCAGTTCACCTCGCTTCAACGGTTTTCAGCAGCCAGCTTACTCTCCGCCATCATTTTGAAACCTACTGCGTTAGCGCGGGGGTCTTCCACAAACAGGTAATCGTCCCGACCCAACTCGCTCTCGATGACCGGACGCATCAGGCAGGAACCGCCGCCAATGAACACGGGATACGAGAGGGTCAAATCAACGCCCTTCTCTTTCAGGGTCCGGATAAGGGTCCGGGCATAGGAACGAGCGGTGCTGTGGACCAGTTCGTTGATTTCCCGACCGGGGTTGTAGCCTCTGCGCAGGACATTGTCGATGCTGTAGTCGTCCATATCCAGCTGGAAGCGGTTGCGAACCGCACGCTGTACCTCATCGTACATCTTGATGACGCCGTTGTTGAAGGATTCGCAGAAAGTCATATCGACTTGACCGCCGCGAGAGAACTTCACAACATCGGTCGTATACCCGCCGATATCGATGATGTAGGTATATGCCTCGGGACGCGCCATGATTTGTCCCATGTACGGAGCGATGGCAGCAACGCCCTGCGGGAACACGAAGACGCGGGCAACGCGAATCTCAAAGGAGATGTCGTTGTAGGTGAACTCGACTCGGCGTCCATCGCGGCCGAAATAGGTCTGGTATTTTGGGGCAAGGTCATGGATATGTGTCGGAGGCAAGCCCATTGCAAGGCAAATATCCTGACGGACATTCTTCTGACCGGGACGAATCATGCCGCTTGCCTGAAACTCCTTGGCGATGGCAAAGAGAGTCAGAACATAGTAAGACCAGTCGGAGGTCTTGTCGTACATGTACGGAACGCGGGACTGGGTCAGCGTATAGTAGTTGCCCTCATAGCAGAGGGTATCCGCCTTGATGGCGGGCGGGATGTTGCCGTGGCAGATAAGCCCGGAATTGAACGGCTCGGTATGCGGGGTCTTGATGTTCTTGTTTCCGGTATCCACTGCAACGACCAGAAGATTAGCCATATTGATTACTCCTCTATGTTTTTATCAGCGCTCACAGAACGCCAGGTATTTTGCGGTAGCCAGTGCCAGTTTCCCGTACTCGCTGTTCACTTTCGTGGTCACGAACCGGACACTGACCTTCGTCATAGCCTTCCATGCCAACTCGATGTATTTGCGGCGCACAGGGGACTTGCCATCGAGAAGACGGTTGGCGTTCTCGTTCATGATTTTGGCAACCACAGGTTCTGAATAGATGACGACATCCCGAACCGTGTGTTCATCCAGAGCGAGCAGCATCTCAATCGCACCCATCAGAGCGTATTCCTCCGGGTTATTGGCCTTGCCGCACTTGGAAGACTGTACGAAATCCTTGCCCATATCGATACACAACCCATAAGAACCCATGCCCTTATCTGTATTGTACCGAGCAAACAGGAAAACATTTGCTTCCTCCGCTCCCACTTTACGGGGCAAAGAACCGTAAGCAACAACGCTTTCGGTGAACTTGGGACCATTCATGCCGTCAGGCCATGCGGGAGTTTCCAACTGTTCCGGCTTCTTATCGGGACAGACCATCTCACCAACAGGCTCATGATATCCGGGATTCTTCTCAGGCTCTTTCTCTTTGGTATTGGGACTCGCATCCAGATGCGCAGCAAAAGCAGTGGGTTCCTGAGCAGGTACATTCTCGAGCTGAGCGGTAGGTTCGCTTGAAACAGGAACTGCTTCTGCATTCTGAGAGGCCACAGGCTGCGTGGGAACGGCTTCGTTCTGAACGCTCTGGTCGGGCTGCTTGTTCTGGATGTCTGCCTCGGTATCGTCAAACTCGATGTCGAGGGGGATATCGTCAACGAAATCAACGGTATCAACGGTTTCGGTCACAGCGGGAGCAACCGTTGATGCGGGCGCAGAGGGTGCTACAGGCTGTACAGGGACAGGGGTGACAGGGACATTAAATGTCTCGTTCTGCGGCGCTGTAGGCTCGGAAGCGGGCGCTGCGAGTTTCTCGCGGGCAGGACGCTCCTGCTTAACCTGCTTGTGAGAGTGCTTGAACAGGTTCTGGACGAAAGGGTTGTTATCTGCGATGTCATCCATATCCTTCTTGGATGCAGGCATTGTGGCGGCTTTTGCCTCAGGGGTGCCGGGATTCTGTTTTGGAATCATGACGAGCGGCTCCTCGACGTCCTCTACATCGTAGTCGTCATCGTACACATGGTACTTTTCTACGGCAGATTCCGCTGCCTGCTTTACCTTGCGCTCGTGCTCGGCTTCTTCCACCTTACGCCGCCGTTCCTGGTTTGCCTCGTATGCGCGGCTTGCCTTTGCGCTGTCAAGATGCGCAAAGATATCATTCAGAGTGTTAGACATTTACGGATTCCTCCTCATTCAAAGTCGTGTCTGCCTCGTCTCCATCTTCGTTCACATCGGTGCGAACCGTTGAAATCGAATGCTTGAAGCAAGACGGCCAGACACAGTATTCTCGATTGCTGCCGCGCCAAGGGCAGCTGGATTCGGTACAGACGATGCGGGCTTTTCCCTCCTTCACATTCACTGCAAAGGCACCGCCGCGCTTTGCACGAATCTCGGCGCGGTGTTTATCGTTCAGTTTCTCGTATCCGCGTTGTACGGATTCCGGGGTGATGCCGAGCATAGCGGAAATCTCGTCGGTCGTGTGGTTCTGCTTTTGCAGACTCTCAATCTGCTCAAGCAATGCCTTGGTCATTTTCGGGTGTGCGCGAAGTTCTTTGAACTGGTCCATCAAAATAAAATGCCTCCTATCACTTATCGGGCAAGGCGCTTCAAGCGCTTATAGAAGAAGTTCTTTTTCTTCCAAGGAACATCCGTAGCAACAATGGGTGCCTCGATGAATTTCAGCTTTTTAAGCATAGCCATTACCTCAGCCTGCTCGTGACCTGCGAACATGCTGACGGTTTCGGGAGCCGCCATGCTAATGAGGAAATCGAGCATTGCAGTGGCGATACCAAGTTTACGATGCGGCGCATCCACCACAAGGCTTTCAATGTACAGATGCGTGGTGATGGGAAGAACCATCGCAACGCTGTCCGTCTTCTCACGCTCACAGAGCGTCTCGACCTCTGCATTTTTCTGGCACAGATAATTGATAGCCAGCTGCTTTGCCGGAATAGGGTTCTGTTCCGTGGCGTGCAGGGCTTCGAGGGGAAGCTTCTTCGTGGGAACCTGCAGGACATGTGCCTTCACGGACGCAATCTCTTTCGTGCCGTCCATCGCCTTACAGATGATTTCGGTATCGGACAAGAGGTTGCGTTCCCCAAGCCGCCCGCAGCGGTCCTCGTACAGAGCACTGCACGTATCTGCCAGCACGACGATGGGGGTAAAGGACTTATCGATAATCGTGATTTTCTTTTTCATAGCGGTTTCCTCCTTTACTCACTCACTCACAGCAGAACTTGCGCTTAGAACCGTCAAAGACCACGACCATCGAAGGACGGGTCCCGCCAACACTTGCGGCTCCATGCTGGCCGTATTCGGCGTAAGACGGGAGCAGACGGTTCACGAACTTAACGCGCTCCGGCAAAAATTTTACACGGACACCGGGTTTCAGGTAGATGTGCTCCTGAAACCACTGAGAATCCGTAGAAACAGGCAGCAGCATGACTACCGTAGTCCCCTTCTTCTTTGCCTCGAAGCTCCCCTTCTTTACCCAGCGGCGAAGATTTGCAGCACCGCTCGGCGGGCAGCAGAACACCGTATGCCCTTTCCAGTCCTGTACAAGACCATCATCCTGTGCAGTAAAGAACTTCTGGCATTTGGCGTTCTCAGGGCGGGCACAGGCATCGAGGGTGAAATGATATTTGCGGTCAAGTTCCCGGAAGAGTTCATCGGGGGTCTCCCACTCTCCCGCGATGGTAAGACTTACATTGCGGCTTACGCTTTTCGTGGATTTGTCGTACATAAGACTCTCCTTTGTGATAATGAAGTGTACGAAATACAAGCATGAATCTTTACAAAAAGAGCAGCCCTGCGGAAATTGTACCGCAGCGGCGCTCTTTTTGTCCTCATACTTGTATTATCTGCAATTCGCACATTTCCGCAACAGGATTTTCGAAAAAATGCGCTGGTTCTGTGATTTTCTTGAAAGTGAAATGTGTCATTTGCCGGTGTTTGCCGCTGTATCCTCATTAACGGACCATGTGATGTCTCCGCCAAGGCTGTACAGGCTCAGCGTAGCGGTGAAGGAGGCATCATCCTTGCCGACCAGATACACAGTATAGTTGCCGCCGTTAAGTTTGATGGTGTCGTAAGCCGTTTCCGTGTACTCTGCCGCAACAGATTTCGTATCGGTATCGACAATCAGGATTTTGCAGGCTCCCGTATCACAGGTGATAGTATCGTATACATCGAGGTTAGCAGAATCTGCGTGCATCGTGAACGAGAAGGCTTCTTTTGCGCCCGTCAAGGACACAGCACCAGCGGCGTAATCAATCGTACCTTCGTCCGTCAGGCTGCTCTGTGACCATTCTGCGGCTTTGTAGGAGGTTGTTCCCTGTGCAACAAGGTCGTTGTTCTCGTACAGCGTTGAAGGGTCTGTACAGCCTGTCAGAGCCATCATAGCGAGGGCGCAAGTCAAAGGTACTGCAATGTATTTGCGCATTGTGCTTCACCGCCTTAGTTCCCGGAGAACCCGAATGTGATATGGCTTGTTTTTGGCGTGACATGGACCGTTGCCTGTGTTTCAAGACCATATTCGTTCTGAATCTTCACAATGCTGTCGCCTGCCTCGATGCCCGTTACATCACCCTCTACAGAGACGGCGCAGATGAGGTTCGACTCATTCTCGTAGGAGTAGTTGGTGCCGTCCACACCGGATTCGAGGTCTTTCACATCTGTATAGACATTGAGTTTCGCCGTCTCGCCGATTTCGACATACAAGTCGTCAGCAAACAGTTCAGTTGGTGCCTGGGTGACTTTAAGGTTCACGATGCTGGACGGACCCTTGTCGGAGCGAATCGTTACAGTCGTATCGCCGGCCTTCAAGGGGATGATGTTATTGTTCTCGTCAACACGGGCAATCTCAGAGTCCGCAACCGAGATAGTCACAGTGCCTGCATCTGCGCCTTCCGGGACAGTCGTGTAGGTAACGGGTACGAGGGTACTCTTTGTAGAGGCAACGATATCCTCAGCCTGGAATCCCTGCAGCGGTTCAACCACATTCACGACTGCACCAGCCGTCAGACGCTTGTTCTGGCTCGTGATGCTGATTTCAGTCGTTCCGGAATTGTTTGCCGTAAGCAATCCGTTCTGGTCAATGGACGCAACATTGTCCGATGAACTCTCATAGTGCATCCCTTTGCGTTTAAGAATCGCATCGAGTTCATCCCCCGTCACGGTCGTGCCGTCGCGCAGGATACCGGTAATCTCCACTTCCTTGCTCTCACCGAGCTGGAGCGTGATAGGGCTTGCGAGAGAAATCGAGGCCAGAGCCTTCTTGTTCCCGCAGCTGCACAGCATCACGGCAGCGCACACCGCAATGCATCCCAATGTGACAATCTTTTTGATATTTCTCACTGTTAAATGTTCCTTTCTGTAATGGTTTCGCAGGTGTTTTCCTTATCCTGCCTGCATTTTCCATTATCTGCAATTCGCACATTTACGCAACTGACGAATTGTGTAGTTTTTGTGCCGGAAACAAAAAGAGAGCAGGCAGCTGAGTTCAGCTGCCTGCTCAAGGATATTGTACAGAAGCGACCATAAGGTCACACTGGATAAGTTAAGTCACTGCCGGAACATCAGGAGGCGTCTTTCAACCAATCCTGAGAATCAACCTTCTCAAACTCCGCTTCGTCGGGCATCGTGCCACCGTAAGGAGCGATGGTGTAGGTGACCTTTGTGACGGGAGTGCAGACATTGGCATCGTTCACATTGCCGGTTGCGGTATACACTGCCATCGGAACGCGCATTGCGGTGCCGGTAATCTTGTTGTTGAGGAAGTCGCCGGTAGCCTTGGGGATGACCCAAGCCGTATCGCTATGGTCGATTGCGTTGTCGCCATCGGTCAGGACCTTATCACGCAGACGCATGTAAAGTTCGCCGCGATGCAGGGTGTTGTTGCTCATCGTGTAAGAGGAAGAACCGTAATCGGTGCCCGTGTAGTATTCCATACCCGGAACATCCTTCACAGTCCAAGGTCCGCTCGTCTTGATGTTCTTCACCTGAATTGCAACCGTAGAATAGTTGGTGATACGGTAGTTGGTAGGTTCAACCACAGCGCCGGAAGAGTTGGAACCATACATGCAGACATACAGAGGCACGGTGGCTTTCAGCAGTGCCGGGTGAACATAGAGGTTACCCTTGTGGATGATGAGGTCGTAGTTCTTAACGGTCTCGCCGTTCGGGTTCGTGACCGAACGAACCGTCAGAGCGTTGCCCTGCATCGGGTCAGTGTTGATGTCAACAACATACGGGGCAAGCGGCTTGTGGTTGTAATCACAGAATCCACAAGTCTTCTCATCATGCGCCCACTCGAAATCGTCATCGGTGTCAGTCTCATTGACATACAGCGGCAGAGACTTTTCATTGCAGTCGGTAACGAAGGGCAGATTCGTTTTGCTCTCGTCTGCATTCTGCTTCTTCCAGTAATCGTAGTTGTTTACGAATTCCTGAGTAATAGCGGACTCAGTGCCGTTATTATCGAGATACAGAACGCTGCTGACAGTATCATTGGCTTTCAGCGGGGTGTCGAGAATCGGTGTTGCATCAACATCGCTCACAACATCAATCAGGTTCTCATCCACATCTTCCATCTGAATATTCACATGGAAGTTCGGGTTCTGCTGGTAAATCAGCTTGTCGTCATCCACTACAGTGACATGCAGAGGACGCTGAGCAACCTCGAAGCGGCCATTCAGGACCATCACGATGTAGTTCTTCAACACATCGTAGTTGTCTTCTGTCAGACCGACATAGGTCAGCGGATATACACCAACAGGAGTAGTCTCATCGGGGACAAGGTCCTCGTGGTCGGTAACAAGAGTCTTGAAGTGGCTCTTGGTGTAGGTCGGGTCAAGGGTTAGGGAATCACCGGGAACGAGACCATCCAGTTCCAGCCAGCAACCGTCAGAAGCTGCCGTGCCGTAACCGTAAGCCTTTGTATCGTGCCACGGGTCCTCGCCTACGCCGTCGCCATACAGACCGCGCCAGTTCTTGACCTGTGCGGTCAGGTTAGCACGGGCGATAGCTCCGGAATAAGCCTGACGCTCAACATAGTAGTTCTTTGCGTCCTTACCGGTAAGGGCAGGTGTCGCATCAATCGTGATGGGATTCTCATCCAGTTCGGTGGGCCAGTTAGAACTTACCTTGCCATCAGCATCCAGACGCTGACCAGCGTCCTTGGTCTTGTACTTACCAGTCTGAATCGGGTTGACCAGCTTGACATCATCGCCTTCGAGGATACCGTCAATCAGGATATCCTTGATGGTGGCATTCGTGGTGCCATCGTAGTGTTTGATGTTACGAGGATTGGTCGGGTCTTCCAGATACAGGCTGTGGACATACAGACCGCGAGCAGAAATGCTGCCGGAATACTCTTCCGTGCCGATGTAGTAGTTGGTGCTGCCGTTGCCGACCAGCGTCAACTCACTCTCACGAACAATCTTGTACGGACCACCAGCATCGCTAACGCGGTTGCCGGTCGCATCGCAGTAGTAACCATCTACCTGCGTGGTGTTCAGGGTTACAGAGTCGCGAACCGCCATGCCGGTCGTGATACGGGCATCCGGGATAGAAGCGTTTGCAGTGTGGTCATAAGCCTTGCTGTGCTCACCGACTACCGTCAGAGCCATCGGGTAGATATCGAACTTGACGGAAGAGCCTGTGCCGCTCGCACCACCGCTCGGGTAGGTGTTGCCGGGGTCGGTGTTCTCGTACTTATAGGTTACGATATAGCCCTGTGCTGTGCAGTTTACGGTTGCCGTGTAGGAACCGCAATCCTGACGGGCATTCTTGTGCTCGTCCGTAGACGCATCGATAGCAGATGCCTGAGTGCCCTTCTTATTGCTGTAGACAATAGAAGTAGCTTTCTGGACCTCTGTCATCTGGTCGCTGGACAGGTTGCCGGAATAAGAGAGGGTTGCAACATCGGGCTGACCATCGTAGGTCTTGTTGGCGACCGTGATATTCACAGTAACGCGAATCGGCTCGCCGGAAGAATACGGGTCAGTATCCTCATAGGCCGTGTCGTAAGCATTGTGACCGTTGCGGGTGAAGCGGTCAACAGCCGAGCGGATAGTCTTAATGGTTGCATAGCCATTGCCGGGATGGAAGTTGTTCTGGTAGCTGTTGAAGTCACCGCCCCAAGTAGTGGCACCAGAGCCAACATAGGACTGTGCTTCAAGAACCGTCACAGACTTGCCATTGCTGCCAGTAAAAGTGCGGCCGGTCGAGGTAATGTAGTTAGAACCACCGTTACCGTCGCGCTTGCAGTAAGCCCAGCCGTCGCCCCACCACCGTTTAGAACCAGTGTTGGTGTAACCGCCTTGCCAACCGCCGCCGCCGCCAGAAGGAGCTTCGACGCAGTTCTCGGAAGAACCGTTGACAATACCTCCCAGATAGGGGTTGAAATTGCCGCCGGAAGAACCGGTAGCGAAGGTGCCATTGCCGCCGCCGTTACCGCCATTGACGGGAACACCGTACTGCACATAACCGCCGGTAGAATCCAAGGCACCGTGCTGGTTACCGCCGCCACCGCCTGCAACGCCGAGCATATACTGTGCTGCAGTTGTGGTATTGCCGTACTCAGCAAGACGACCAGTACCCATAAGACCGATAGCGACTGTCGTAGCACCGCCGCCAGAAGCACCAAGCAGGTTGCCGTGACCGTTACGGGTAATCATAGGAGTACCGCCGTTACCGCCGCCGTTGTAGCCGCCAGGAAGAGGACGCTTAACTTCGCCGCAGGCACTGCCGCCGCCATTCTCCCAGTAACGGTTATCGACCGTACCAGAACCGCCCTTGACGAAGTAAAGCTTAGCGCCCTGCTCAGCCTGAAGGACAATGCGGACACGACCGCCGGAAGATGTGTTGCTGTTCATGGAACCGCCGCCTGCACCGTAAAGCACGACTTCATAGGTGCCAGCATAGGTGAAGGTGTATTCACTGTAGGGGTTAGAGTAGCTGCTTGCGCCTTCCAGCTTATCATCGACCTTAGGACCGGAGCCCTGCTCATCGATGTAGAAATAAACCTGGTCCATATCCGCATTGTCGGTGGGAGCATCGTAGCAGACATAGTAGACTGCATTGCGCCACCACCATTCCCAAGTGGCTTTGTCGAGGACATTGCCGTCCTTGGTGCGGTATGCGAAACCGTGGGTGCCAATCTTACCGATGTAATCATCGTCGCTCGCAGTTACCTGCTGGAACAAATCATACCAGTTATGACCGGCACTGTCGCGCACAGAGGAGTCGATAACCACGGTGTCGCGGCTGTCAACGGTTGTACGACTGTTGACGGGAGAGCCTGCCGTGAAGTAGGTCTCCATGTACCGGATACCGTTAGGAGCGATGATTGCGAGGTTTTTGTAGTTGTAGACTGCACCGCCGTTATTCAGCGCATCGTTGATAGCGGAAATGCTCTTGAGGTCGTTGATGTTCTTGTAGCTGCCATTCTCTGTGGTGATGGTGTTGTGCTTTGCAGTAGCCTTATTGGGAACATTCGCCTTGATAGAGATAGTGTAGTCCAGGACCAGTTCAGCACCGTAAGAGGACTGGCTGAAATCCTTGTAGATGTGGTCGTTCGGGTCAGCGGAATCAACGACACGGTTGAAGTTGTACGCAACGGTGCGTCCGCAGGTATACGGCTGCATGTTGTTGGCGTCCCAGTTCTTCATATACCGCTCTTCTGCTTCACACAGGAAGTAGTAGTGCGTATCGCCGAAATCCATCGGGTTCGTGGCGTTATCGATGTACAGAGACACGATAGCGTTCCACTCATTGTAGGTCTTGTTGTTGAGGTTTGCTGCATCCGTGGGATACATAGCTTCCAGCTTGATGTAAGCGGAGAACTTGTTGAAAGCAAGACCATTGCCGCTCATGAACGAGCGTTCCATATCATCGACATTGTTGCTCAGTGCGTTGACATTGCCGATTTTCTGACCAACCTGACTGTAGTTCAGCTGAATCGTGCCGTCGCCGTCCGTGACATTCATGAAACGGTCCAGACGACCGCCGCCAGCCACATTGCTGAACTTCCAGCGAATCGTGGGTGCAGAATCCTTGTTGCCGAAGAAGGTAATCTTGGTAGTGTAGACCGCCTTGTTATCGTTGGCAGCACCATAAGTCGTAGTACCGTCCTTGTGCAGCACATCGGGCGCAATTGCGTCCAGAGGTACATCGGTGGTACGGCGACCGTTGTTCGGGTTGCTGGTTGCGGTAGTCCACGCCATGTTGCCGTTCTTGGAATCGAAAGAGTTCAGCAACAGAGACTGTGCTTTCAGAGGCGTCAGTTCAATAGGCGGGGCATACACGACCAGGTGACCGGTACGACCGTTCGGCTCATAGTTGGAAATCGTAGAATCGGCAGTGATTTCGTGCGCAGGAGCCTTGTAGCTGAACACACAGCGGAAATCCAAACCATCCCAGTCCATGGTCGCATTCGTCAGCGTCAGCGTGACGGTGGAATGCTTACGCATGGTAGAGATACCGGACTCGCGCAAATCGTTCAGGGGGTTCCAGAAAGCAGCAGGCCAGAAGGTACGAGTACCAATCTTGGTTGCATCGATGTCAGAAACCTTGGTCGTGACAGTAAAGGAGTCAGCCGGGAACAAATCCGGGTCGCTACCGACCTCGACCCAGGTGTTATTTTCATCACGGTACTGGACCGTGTAGGTGACACCCTCATTGACACCCTTCCAGTAGTTGAGGTCAAAGTCGAAAGTCGTGGTTTCGCCGACAGGGATACGTTTATCGAAAGCCTGCTCAATGTACATAGGACGAAGTGCAGACTCGCAGTAACCGTTCTTGCCGTCCTCAGCCTTATCGAGGCTCGTATACTGCTTACCAGCGACTGTAAACTCGCACTTGAACTGAATCTTCTCGTTGCAGTAGTCGAGGGTCGTGTAGGTCACGGTGCTCTCGGTGTACGGGATATCAGCGTTGGTAGCAGCCGCCGTAAAGGTGGTCTTGTTGATTTTGCCCTTGACGACACCGTCATAGGTGGTGAAGGAAGTGCCGGGACCGCCAATCTCGAACCACTGGCTCATCTTGCCGCTCTCGGTGATGGCACGGTAGTACCACTTCACATTAGAGTCGGGAACCGTCTGGTCGTAGAACAGCTTACTGCCGACAGTCTTGTTGACAGGACCTTCCCAGTCTTTGTAATCGTCAATCGGGTCTGCGGTGGGTTTGAGGAGTTCCAGAGGATGGGTCTCGCAGTCGTTCCAGAAATGATTCGGAACATCCACGACAATCATACCGTACTCGACCACGCTATGACCACTGGGGTCGATGACCTCAGCACGCTGCATGCCGGTACAGGGTACATTGGAGATAACATACTTGCTATCACCGTTGACAACGCAGTCGTAGTCAGTGCCATCGGTCGCATGGACGATAACGCGGTAGCCGGTGTAATCAGAAACACCGTCATCCGGGAACAAAGCATTCAAATCGCCGACAACACGGGCAACACCGGTGATGCGGACATTGGGCTGGTTGTCGAGTTTCAGAACCGGAAGAGCGCCGACAGTCTTATCGCTGCCGAGGTTCCAGCCGTTGTTGCTGCCTGTAGTGAACATGCCGTAGGTGTTGCCGGTGTTATCGAACAGAGGCTTGCCGTTGCTGGCAAGGTTCACATGGTAAGCATCGGAGTTCCAGTGACCGGAGAAGTTCTTAATAGGCTCCCAGCCTTCCGGCAGAGTCAGGTCATCAACAACCTGATAGCAGCCGTTCAGAGGATACCAGAAAGAACCACCAGCCTGCAGAGCAGACAGAACCTGCATGTAGTTGACAGAACTCACGCGGATAACGAAGTGGCTGTCTTCCTGACTGTTCTGATTTGCTGCACAAATTTCGCACTGCTTGCGCTGAGAGATGTACATGACAGTGTTGGCGAACAGAGCAGATTCATCACGAGTAGCCTGGTTATTCGGCAAGTGACCAATCTGGTTCATCAGGAAGTTGCCCGTGCCGGAAAGGTAGAAGTTGCTGGTGCCGAACCAAGAACGACCAGTGACAGGGTCGGTAATGGTCTTGGTGGTGGGGTACGGATTGTAACCGAACTCTGCACCAGTGACATTGCCGCCTGCGTAATCGACCCAGATAGGACCGAATGCAACCTGAGAGTTAGAGTGCGTCTTGGCGGCAGAAAGTGTAGACGGCAAGTCGTAGGGGAAGTTCGTGGGGTCACGATACTTGACCGTAGACTGTGCTTGGGAGTTGGAATACGGCTTCAGACGAACACTCAGCTGGTCACTGCCGTACATGATGCCAGCTTTACCGTAGGAGCTGTGGCTACCACCGGTAGACAGAATCATGGAGATGGCATCGGTCGGCAGAACAGTGCCGGAATCAATGTTACCGCCGTTAGCGCCCATCAGAGCGTTCATGTTCCAGTGACCGTTATCGATGTTAGGAACAGAGTTCAGAACATAGTAGCGGGTAGAACCATCGTTCTTGTCGGGACCGAAGCGACCACCCTCGTAGTAATCACGAGAACCGGGGTCGGTATAACCAGCAATGTGGGCATCATACCAAGAACCGGCATAAGCGTACATGGTATCGTGACCGACACACATGCCGTAGCCCTGGCTCAGGAAGCCCTTGATGGCATAATAGGCTTTACCGGAGATATCAGGCTCCTGCTGTATGCAAACGCCCCAGCCAATAGAGTCGATACGATAGTTGCCTTCGGCATCCATCATAAAGCGGTTGGGGTCAGCGTTGAACTGCTCTGCAGCAACAGAAAGCACCGTAATGTGCTGGCTCATGTGAGAACCATCGTTGTTGCACAACCAACCATTATCGGTAATATAGTTGATGTAGTTTGCGTAGACACGACCTGCATCAGAAATCCAAGGATTCAGGAAAACAACAGCGTCCTTGTACTTTGTACCAGATGCGCCCGTGCCGTAGTTATTTTTATCGGCATCGCGGATAACAGCAGTGTACGCAGGAACTTCAACGGCAGTACCGGTGACTGTCCAAGCGTTATTGCTGTTATGTGGACGGAAATAGACGGTCTGACCATACCATTCGGAGTTGACTTCGAGCATGTTGCCATCCGTCAGGGGAAATGCGTTGTAGGTGCGGGTTGCTCCAGTCGGATAACCATTGTCATCAAGAACATTGGCGGTATAAGTGTTTGCCCAAGAACCGCCAATCTGAGTCCAGTAACGGTCTGCGGTGGCCTTGTCAAACTTACCGGCATTGAACCACTCGGTAACCTGGTCGTACATGTTCTTAGTGATGTACTCGTAGTTGCCGTTAAGACCTGTAATCCACTGGTTATCAGAGGACAGCGCAGGACCATTCCCGCCAGCGCGGGGAGCAAAGGAGCGTGCCAGCATAGCAAAGGTGGCGGGGGCATTATCCCCATCCGCAGTCTCTGCAGTGGCAGTGTCAGAGGAAACAACCTTAAACTGGACAGTGGACAGGATGATGTCGCCTGCCTTATCCTCGTTGGTCAGTTCGTTACCAAGTTCCTCCAAAGCCTTGAAGTTGGCTTCCTTGTAAGCCTCGTCGGTGACTGTAATCAGGCAGCGATAGCTTGCAGTGAGGTCATCGTCCGTGACTTCAAAGGTGTAGGAAGGCTCGGTAGCGCCCTCAATATTCTGCCAATCCGTATCCTGGCTGGCAGCAGCTTCATCACCAAACTCCCACTTACCGTCATCGTTGAGATGTGCGGTGTAGGTGCTCTCTCCGTTAGAAGCATAGACTTCAACGGTGCCGTCTTCGGCATTGGCAGCGGTGATGGTGTAGCCATCCAGAACGAAGTTTGTAGTGTGGTATGCAATCTGGACATTGCTGGAATCAGCACCGATTTCATCGAGCGCATCGACTACAGCGTAGTACATCTCGCAGCCCTGCCACACATAATCCGGCTTGTCAGCGAGAACCGCTGTCTCGGTAGTATCCTCAATGATGAAGTTATACCAAGTAGGCTCGTCCTCTTCATACGGATAGATGACATAGGATTCGTCAGCAGCAAAAGCTTGCTTCTTCTGCCACTGGTAGGTTACAGAGACATCATCACGGTTCAGCAGGGCATCCAGAGTAACTGTATCCCCCACCTCTGCCGAAATCTTATCACCGTAATCAGGTGTTACAGCCTGAATGCCGATGAACGGCTCAGCTGTTTCCGGTGTGGCAATGACATCCTCGGAGGTATCGGGCTCCGTATAGACGACGTCTTCCGAATTTGCCGTATCATCCTTGACCGTATCGGCCGTGGAATCATGCGTCAAATCCACCACATCAGTCACAGTCTGAGAGGGCTCAGGGCTTTCGACCGGCGTATCTTCGGATTCGGAATTTGAAGTGTCGGTCTTGTCAACGGATTCAACCGCATCCACTTCATCATCCGAAACCGGGGCCTCAGTTACTTCGTCGGACACAGTAGTGTTATCTTTGAATTCGTCCGCGAACGCTACGGTATTAACCACGAACATAGAAAGCAGCATACTGGCCGCCAATGCAACAGAGGTCACTTTTTGTGCAATTTTGTGCATAATGCGTGTGTCCTTTCTGTACAGTGAGCGAATCAGCGTAAAACTTTGGCGGGGTTCTACGCAAAAATCGTCCCTGCACGATTACTTTTGCTTCCGTACATTTCCATTCTATGCAGTTCGCACATTTTCGCAACTAGGCAAAACTTATTTTTTTATCGCAAAGAAAAAGTGCCAGTTACGCAACGGTAAAAGGCACTTCATACAAATATTTTGGTTGAATTTTGTCGGGTATGCATAAGATGGAATATACAAATTTATGGTATAATTTTGTGGTGGTACAAGTATGGATACTGTCAGGGTATCGACTCTCACACTCACCGTGAGATATAAAGCTGCATTTTCCGCTCTACAAGCCTCCACTTGCGGATTTTCCAGTCTTTATACGGCTCATATTTACAATGTTCAATCCATTCTTCGTCGCCGCTTTTGCTATTGGTTTTATCGCACACGCGGTCTATAAGAGTTTTTCCTGTACAGGCATCGATAAGCTGATAGTCAAAGTACACATCCCTTCCGCAAGCCATTATTGTTTTCAATTTCATTTTCATCACCCCTATTTATTCTGAGCAAGTCTTCACTGTCGCCCACTGATTCAGTTGACATATAGTACGATTTCCGAGTTGTCAGCGGTTGTCCATTCAGTCACCTTTTTACTTGCATAGCATTCCGGAACTTCTTTCGGATTGCCGCAGAAAACCTCTTCGTCGAAGTAACCATCAGCAGAATCCGATTTAAAACGGGCGATGTGAACTGTTTGCTCTTTGTCTTCAGCAAGTGCAAGAAACGATTTTACTGTCGGCTTCATGGATTTACCTTCTTCCTTTTTTGTGGCAGAATGTAAAATATCATCTTGCCGTCTCTCGCTTCCCATGCTCTCACAGTTTTCAATTCGTATGTGAGAAATTGGTCGTAGTCCTTGTTATCATCGATTGTGTGGGTCCTGTCGTGGATACGGTCAACAAGAACCTCCTACTCAGCATATCCTCTGGAACATCTTTTACTGCTCCCTCAAATACTGCTTTTACTGATAGCACATAGTCTTCCATTATTTCGATTTGCTGTGTCTCTGGTTTTTTTGTTTGTGTTAAAAGGTCTTTAAGTTTTATTGGCTTCATTGCCATCACTGCCTTTCATTCTACGCGCTGAACCAACTCATAGCTGATAATATCATTCCTTAATGAGCCGACATAGTATTCATCGTGTTCACGAATCTTTTTGTCTGTTGCAAGTATGCCATCGATTTTATGTCTAATGTCGTCTATCGTGTGAAGCCATGAGGGCTGCATCAAGCATAAATAGCCAATGCCATCATCGTCGTACAAGATGTCTGGCACAAACGGAATGTACTCGTCTGAGGGGTTCATACTTTTGCCTTCATCGTCAAAACCTGCGGCGTAAAAGCGCTTGTCGGAATTGCGAAAGTAATGGCTCTGATGTTTTGTGAGTCTGCAAAAAAGAGCTAAGTTGCCATAGTGCTTTGCTATCAGAAAATGTGGTGCTACCTCCTCGACGATGTCGATGTCGATATCACCCCAAATGTAGTGATGTAAAATCATTGCGTTTTCCCCGTTGATAATTTGTTCTTCATTGTTGGCTTCATCGCCTTGCCTTCTTTTTTCTTGGCGGCAGAATATAGAATATCATTTTCCCATCTTTTGTTTCCCACGCTCGAACCTGCTTGCGTGCATAAGGTAAGAACTTTGCGTAATCATCAACATCATCAACCGTGTATGTCCTATCGTGGACGCGGTCAACAAGCACTTCACCTGTTTCTATGTTGACGATTGCATAGTCAGTGTATGGGTCAATGCAACAAAAATTGTCCAATAAGTCATGTAAAGTAATCATAATAATCACCTCAAATCACAAAGGAGTTGTTAGTCTATGCCAAAGTACACAGAGGCTTTTTTCAACATCACACACAAACCGGTCACAATCATGCAGATACGCAACGAGTACAATCTCGACCATACGGTTTATGAAAGGCGGTACAAGGGACACATATTTTGCCCATACTGTAAAGCTGTTCCACTGACAGTTGTCCACACGAACGGTCTCCTTTATTATCGCGGACACCCACACGAAGAACACGGCGAAGGATGCATGTACACATTGAAAGAAATTGTAATCAAAGATGTCGAGAAAATTGGAGGCGATATTGAGAAGCAAGCTGTTTCTCAACTCGACATGCTTTTGCGTTCGATGGTTGATAACAATCAAAAACCGGATACCACAAAAACCGGGAACTCCGGACAAGATTGTAGAGACATTCCTGTTGTGTATCGGCAACAAACATTGCAAAAACGCCTTCCCCAATGCCGTCTTGAACTTTTGCCAGAGTTGTTAGCCGCAAACGAAGCGCCTCGAGAAGTCAATATTTATTATGGCAGAGTGCTTTGCGAAGTTGTTAGCGACAAAACCCCTTATAAAGGAGCTGATGTAAAGGTGTTAGTCGTAAAAGATATAGTAACAAAGAAAGTCATCATGGGGCTTACAATGTCCTTAGCTGTTTGGAGTCATTTTACAACTGACACGCAAGCATTGCTGCAAGCTGCACAGCAACCTCTTCATATTGCGTTTCTTGGCAGTCCATCATCTTTGCAAACCCAAAAACTAAAGTTATCCCATATGTGCTATCTTAGAAGGTCTACATTCTTGCAAATCCTGGAGGGGTGGATTGCTTGATACAATTAAGCGCGTACCATCTGTTTCCACCTGCCAATTTGATATGATACGTTCTCCGAGTGCTTCATCCACATCTTTAACAACACCTTCAAATAGAGGAGCATCAAACCAAAGACCTTCATCAATGACAATTCTCTGCGTGGCAGGGTCCTTGGCTGTGCGCAGGAGTTCTTTCAGCTTTATCGGTTTCAATTCCGTCACTGCTCCTTTCTCTTTTCATTGTATTCAACTCGCACATTCTGGCAAACGAAAAAGCTGGGAATCTCGCAGATAACAAGTGAAATAGCATTCCGTAAACAAGAAAACTCGTGGCAGAGGGACGCAGTATCCCAGCGCTACGAGTTCTTTTATCTTTTGATGCCTATGTTGGTAGGAGTTACTGCGCCGAGATATTCGTGACCTTAACGCCGCATCCTACCAGGCTGAGCGCCATAGCCGCAGTCGCAATAACTGCCAAAGCAAATTGTCTTTTCGTCTTCATCTACAAACTCGTACCTCATTGTAATATGGATATTGTGCTTCTAAAAAGTAAACTCGTAGCAAGAAGACTTGATGCTTCTATACTACGAGTTGGTTATTACTTACATGGTTTGATATCCGGAATCAGCACAGACCACCAGCATGCTCCTCCGGAGAGCAATCATTATCGGTCGGAGTGGAAATAACGGGGCCACCCCATTCCCAACCACCGCTGCCATTAGGCTTGTTTTCCGTACTGCCGCTATCCCCACCGCTCGGCTGAGACGGTTCCGGATTGCTCGGCTGCGCGGGCTCAGGGTTACTAGGCTGTGCCGGTGCCGGGTCAGGCTGTGCAGGAGCCGGAGCAGCAGGCTCCGGATTGCTGGGCTGTACCGGCGTAGCGGGAGCGGACGGCGTAACTGGCGCGGTCGGTGTAACAGGTGCCGGGTTGGAAGGCGTCACAGCAGCAGAACTGTTGCTGGAACCGTTCTTGGTATAGGTCTTGTTGCTGGTCGTGACCTTCTTCGGCTGTTCAACCGTCACTTCGTAGTTGGCACTCTCCTCACCAGCAGTCGCCGTGATGGTTGCATTTCCAGAGGAAACAGCAGTTACCTTCCCATTGGAATCGACGGTAGCGACCTTTTCGTTGCTGGACGACCACTCGATGGTGGTCTCGGCGGCAACTTCTTCGGGGGCAACAGTTGCCTTAATGGTGTGAGAGTTACCGACCGTCAGTTTGCCTTCGTTGGAATCGAGCGTGATGCTTTCAACCTCATAGAACGCTTTCACATGAGTCGTCTTCTCGGTGACCTTTTCGCCATCCTGCATAAGGGTCGTGGTGATGTCGCACTCACCTGCTTTAAGGACTTTCACCTTGCCGTCCTTATCGACGGTGGCGACTTCCTCATCGCTGGAAGCGAAATCAAACGAAATGTTGGACGCATCTTCCGGCTCGCATTTCGCTTCGATTGCGGTTTCATCGGTATCGTTGAGTTTGACTTCCATGGTATCGGGAACCTTCAACTCTTTCGCGGATACCTTGACGGTGATGACGCAGACATCCTGCATCTCAGTATCCTTGACTGCTGCGGTGATTTCAGCCTCACCGGCTGCGACTGCCGTAACGGTGCCGGTCTCATCAACCGTAGCAACACTCTCATCGGAAGAAGTCCACGCGAGCGTCAGCTTCTCAGCCGCCTTGGCAATTTTTTCATCCTGCGCAGCAGTTTCTGCCGTAGCAGACTCACCGGTTGCGATGACAGGCGTCTCTGCGGGCGCATCCTCCGTGCCGAAATTTACCGGCAGCGTGATGCTCTCGCCCTTTTCGAGGGTCGCAGCATCCGGAACCGAAATGTTCGTGACCTTAACGCCGCATCCTACCAGGCTGAGCGCCATAGCCGCAGTCGCAATAACTGCCAATACGATATTCTTTTTCATAAAAACACTCCTTCTCGGCATCTAGCGCCGAAGCTACTCAATAATGATAGGCTCCGCCAGCCCTACGCGGTTTTGGATTTCGTCATCGACGATACCGTGGACTCTTGGCGTCCTATCCTTCTGTACACCTGCATTTTATCACGGAGGTGTATTGAATACAACCATGATGGCTCGATTTTAACAAATCCGCAACAAATTGTGTGAGAAAAAGGATAGGTGTTTCTGTCTTTATTATATTTTGCATCTCGAAAATGTCAATGCACATTCTTTACGAACGCAAATTTTCGTCGATTTTCTTTAACCGTTTTGCTGCCAATACCATACGACCGTTATTGATGTTGTAGTCACAGGTGACAAGGAACAAGAATTTGTCATTGTCGCAGTCGAATTGCAGTTCCTTGTAAATCGAGGCTTTGTCTTGGATGGTTTCGAGCATATCCTCAGTCTTAGAGGCTGAGAGCGTGTTCGCCCATGCCTGAATATCTACAAAGTTCGGGTCATCAACATATCCCGGCACTACCATGAGCGCGAATATCTGATAGTATTCTTTCCCGTACTCGCCTTCCCAACAAACAGTCCCGTTTTCATCGAAGAATTCCGGGTCCTTGAACTTATCCAGAGAGCCGAACATCGTCCCGTCGTTCATCTTATGCCCATAGATGATAAGGTTGCCGTGCTGTCGCGTATCACATACTTCATCGAGGAAAAGGGTGCCGGGGATACTATGCTCTCCGTAGATATCGGTACGGAGGTAGGTGTCGTTTGTTTCTCCCTGCACTACCGGCCCGGTAGCGGTCGTACCATATACAGTAAGCCATCCCTTGTAATCAGGGTTGACCGCAAGCATTCCGTTAGACCAGTCAGTCTCATTGGTTTCCTGTGCAGTCGTTCTGATAGCCTGCAAGGATGAAGTGAGTTCCTGGGTCTTTTTGGTTTGTGCTATACTTCGGAGCAGCATCCCGCTCAATATAAGCACTGCGATGAGTGCAGCTATACTGATAAGGCGGGATACCCAGCCGAGGGTTTTTCTTGCGACAGTCTTGACATTTGCCATGCTGATAGACCTCTTATTCGATTCCTGATACTATATTTCTCTATTGCCGCATAATCCTGCGGTCTTGCGATGACTCATGATTTTATTGTATGCGATTCGCACATTTCGGCAACGCTCGCGCTTGATTTTCTGAGAGCTCCCGTATGATTTCTTGGTTTTGCCCCACAAACAAAAAAGCCCCGGTGCCATAACGGCATCGGGACCTTGCATTTTAAGCGGGAGTTGCAGCCTTATCGTCTTTGCGCTTACCCTTGCAGGCGGTGGCAACACCATCGCTCACAAGGTAGCAGCCACCCGCGACCAGCAATGCTTCCAGCAGCGTCTTCTGGTCGATGCCCACATCACCCATCTTGGGGATTTCATGGACAATGGGGATGGTTTCCGGAATATCCGGAGCAAGGTACACGGTGAACTTCGTGCCCATTTTCGGCGTGATGTTCAGAGCAGTATCTACTTCATCCGATACCGCAGCCTTATTGGTAGTACCGTGGTCCATGTTCGGGTGTTCCGTTTCGGCAGCAAAACCCACAGCGGTAGACATCATCAATGCCATCGATACCGCCGCGCATGCTTTTGCAAAACGCTTCATGGAATTGCCTCCTGTGTTTTTCAAAAAATGCCCCAGCACAAACGGATGGGTCTGCACCGGGGCATCGGCATACTTTAACTCAGAACGGAAATAGTAATCTTGGCGGCAGCAGAACCAACCTCAATCGGATTCTCGCTATCAGAAGTGTCATAAGCCGTGAAAGTCGCAGTGCAGTCATAGGTGCCTGCTTCGAGCGGCTGGGACAGCTTATCGGTCTGAATGTGGTAGTTGGGCTGGATAAGACCACTGTTGTAAATCTCAGCACCGCCGTCATCGAGCGTGATGCTTACGACCTGAGCGTACTTGTTGTTGGGGACATTCTCGATTTCGAGCGTACCCTCAGAATCTCCGGTCTTGAATACGGGATTTACATTGATGGAAATAGCCATGGTGCCATCTTCTACCACCCGATTCAGTTCTTCCTGAATCTCAGCCTCGCTCTTGCCATCGAGCTGGCCCAGCTGTGCGGCAACGGAATCTTCCAGACGGTTGTCCGAAATCTTTCCGCTCTTCTTCCAGATGAACAGGCCTGCGCACAGCACAAGCAGCAGAACCACACAAACCGTGATGGTACGGTGCAAAAGCTTGTCATTCTTCTTCGAGGTCTTCTTGTCGGTGGATACGATATTGTTCGCCATAATATTATTCCTTTCAAAGTGTGATGCTATTAGCTAAAACCAAAGCCGCCGAGCGGCAGGTCACTCGACGGCCAACTCGCTAACGAGTTTGATTTATGCCGAAATTTTCAAATCAGCGGTTGCTGCCGACACCGCCAGCGGTAGCAGTCTGGGTGTCGCCGGTCTCGAACATCGGGATGATGCTGTAGGTGACGCGAACAACAGGAGTGCAGCCAGCGTCGTTGACATTGGAGCCTGCAATCTTGGCGTTGACGATGAGGGGCAGAGCCTTGGCGGCGTCATGAGTGACAGCGTCAGCGGCAGCGCCGGTCTTGGTGACCTCGGTCGGAGCGGCCAGGAACCAGCCGTTCTCGGTGATGTCCAGAGGAGCAGAGCACTTGGCCAGGTCGATGGCAGAAGCGTTGTACATAGCGGAGTCAGGAGCAATGCTCATGGCAATCTCGCCGCGCTTGAGAGCGGAGGTGCTCATGGGAACGACGCGCCAAGTAGCGGGCTCAGCCTGCAGCTCAGAAACCTTCAGAGCCAGACCCTCGCGCTTGGAGTTGTCGGTCATGGAGGTGCCGACATCGAACTTCTTGCCGAAGTTGCAGCTGGTAGCGCCATCGGTGATGACGAAGTCCTCTTTCAGCTGGTGGTTGCCGTCAATACCCTTGACGGTCTCACGCAGGGCGTCGCCGTCCAGAGTGCCAGCAGCCTTGAAGTCCCACTTGCCGTCGATGAAGATGACATAGCACTCGCCGGAAGCGTTGATGTGCTCGTCAGCACCCATCTGATGGTAGTTGGCAGGCTCAGTCCAGCCAGCCTGGGTGGCGGGGTCGCTGTACCAGTAGGTGTAGGACTTGGTGGTGGCATCATAAGCGATAGCGAACAGCTCGTCGTTGGAGTGGTCGGTATCGTAGATGCGGCTGTAGTGGGTCACCTTGGCAATGTCAGCGATGTAGGTGCGGCTGTTCTTGTCGATGGTGGAGTAGTTGCGCAGCTGGTAAGCGTCCTTGGTCGGGGTGACAACATTGCCGGTGCTGCGGAAACCGTACATGCAGACATACAGAGGAACGGTAGCCTTGACATTGACATGGTTGACAGTAGCGACGGTGATGTCGTACTCAACGCGGCCGTCATCGGTAGCGACGCCCGGGTGCTCTTCCTCCGTCGGAGGAGTCTCTTCCGGAATCTCGGAATTGTTGTCCAGGTAGATGTAGAACTGGGTGCTCATGGTGGGGTCTTCGTTGCTGGCAGTGTCAACACCGTTTGCTTTGGTGTCGTCGCTGACCTTGGCCTCATCAGCAGTACCGTGGTTCCAGTTCACCTTGCCGTTTGCTTCCTGGCAGTCGGAAATCTTGACGAAGTGCTCCAGCTTGCTGCCGTCGCTCTTGGTGGTGGTGTAGATGCCGTACTCGCCAACGGTGTTGTAGGAACTGCCCATGATGTAGGCGGCAGGAACGGCCTTGAAGCCAGCAGTGTCCTGGTCGGCGTAGGTGACGGAACCGTCATCGTTCACCTTGTAGAAGGACTTCGTGCCGATGCGATAGACGGGGGTGGAGTGCAGCATTGTCTCATCGTTGGGATGATTGGCAATCACAGTGTTGTCAGTGGGCTGCTGAAAATCCTCTGCAGCGAATGCAGTGATAGGCGCCATGCAGCTGGCGGCCATTGCCATGCCCAGAACGGCAGAGGCAACGCGCTTATAACTTTTCATTGGAAAAGCTCCTTTCAAAAAATGTGTTTGTGTTATTCCATTCATCCCATCCGGAGATTGTTCCTGCATACAGCCGCCGTCAAGGAAGTCTGGTCGAAATCAGTGAGACCAAAATTGTATTTTGTACAACCATGGTCATGCCCTTAAAAGCATCCGATACCGCCGGTATCGGACCACTGACTTTATTCTATGCGGTTCGCACATTCGTGCAAGCGAAAAACATCATCTTTTTTTCAAAAATCTAACACAAACCCCGATTTTTTTGGAAAAATCTTCGCAAAAACGCAAATCTGCCATGAATGTGTATGTTTCCAGATTACCCCTGCACGCAAAAACCACCCCCTTTCTCGGATAACCCGAAATCAGGCGGTGGTTTGTATGGCATGAATCGCAAAATGTTAAAGAATAATTCTTTACGGAATTATTCTTGGAAGAATTATCTTTGGCTCAGCTTGTCTTGGTAGTCCCGAACACAACATCATAGATGCTGGGAACATCGTAGGGACTCACGATACGAGGAACAGGTTTGCCGGATGCGAGAGTTTTGAACTTTTCCGGCGCGTCAGAGATGATGACATCCGCTTTTTCCCACTCGCTGTCTTTCAGGAACTTCGCATACCGCATCCCGACCATTTCCTTGATGGAGAGGCTTTTCAGCTGCATGGCATACTGGCAGACATCCTTCGTGGGCTGGTAGTCGGTGATGACATTGCTGTATGCAAGCGACCCGGTAACTGTCCTATCGACCACGATGAGTTCGCGTTTCTGCAAATCCACGACAGCCATGACCAGCTGGCCGGATTCGGTGGTCAGAGCGAACCGGTCCTTCACGGTGGCAGGCTCGAACTGTTCGCCGGTCATGCCGTCACGAACCATTACACCGCAGAAGGCTGTATCCATCTCGGAGAACTTCTCGCCGGTATAGGAGTTGACGACCATTGCGGCATAGCGGATACCGTTTTGCAGGCATTTCTTGATATCGAAATCCACATACTCGACAGCACCGTTCTTGCCGCTACTCCTGCGGTCTCCGGAATGGATAGCACCGAGCGGCTCAACCTTCGGGTTTCCGTAAAAGACGAAGTTGACCTTTTCATCGCCATAAAACGCGACCGAGAGGTCCAGGTCAACGCCGTCCCATGCCTCAGTCTCGAAACTCGCTTTCCAGTAGAGGAACGCACGAAGCACATTGCCCTCCGAGAGCCGGGTTCTGGACCCGCATGCGGCAGAACGCAGCGAGGAGGAGATTTGCCGGGGATTATCAGGGAACACAATGTCGTTGCAGTGGCAAGCCGGGTCAAGGTATACGCACTTCGGCTCGGTATCCTCCGCACGAAGGACCTGCCACAGCTGATTGAAGATATCGCGGGCAACACGGTTGCAGATATCCTCAGGGATAGGCTCAACTTCCCTGTCAAGAACCTTGCTGGCAGCACCGTTCGCCTTGCCGGTGGCAAGCTGGACGGGATTATTGCGATTCCGGAAATGGTTGATAAGCTGGACCAGAACGCGGGGCTCTACGCTCTTGCAGACCGAGATGAACCGGAACAGGACATCCTCCATCGCGGTAGTGTCCTTACAACTGCGCAGAGCGAAGTCCAAATACCGGGCAAACATACCGGGACGAAGCATAAGATGCGCCGTCAGCAGTTCCGCGTTGACAGGCGGCTTCATCAATTTCTGCAATTTTGAGTTGTAGGTCTCGATTTTGATACCGTTGCGGACCTTATCGAAGATGGCTTTGTTCTCAGGGAAATACTTGGCGTACTCACCCGGATGCAGCTTCTCACCCAGACGCTTGAACTGTTCAGGACGGAGTGCAAAGCCTTCGTCTTTCTCGACATGTTCAAGTAGACCCAGAAGTTCACGGCGCTCTGCTCTTGTAAAGCTGCGGAAACGCGGTGCCTTGGCAAGGCTCACATCCGACTCGCTCATAGCAGCGGCAAGACGCAGCACATCGGTAGCGCTCTTGAAATCCAAGAAGCATTTCTGGAATTTCCAGTCGGGACGATGAATGATATAGGATACATACAGTGCAAGGTTCTCCTTACAAGGAATATCCTTATCCTTCATCAGGGACATTACCTTATCCAGAAACTCCTCGCCACTGTCAGAGAGAAGCATCTTTACGGTATTCTGCTCATCAGGAGAAAGAGGGGCTTTGCCCGTTACGCTCTGAACAAGATACCGGTAGATTTCATCCTCGGTGCAAGCCGGAATCTGCTTGGCTGCGGGAAGGTGGTCTTTATCAAGACCCTTGCAGAACCGGGACGCGTCAGAGTCCGGCGTCCAAACCCCACCACTCAGGTAGTTCAGGTAATTAACGATATACAACTCCACAAGGCTTGCGTTCATCGCATCGTTCGGGAAATCCGGCCAGATGGGCGAGGTCTTTGAGACGGCTTTGCTGTCTTCCGTGATAAACTCGTACAACTCGGACCAGACTTCGAGGAACCCAGTATGTGTAGCCTTGCAGCACGCCTCAAAGAGGTCGTACGCCATCACATAGCCATACTCCAGCAACTTCATGTTCGCGGTGCATACAAAGCGCTTTTTTACCGCTGTCTCCCCTTCCTTTGCAGGTGAGGGCGGGACGATACCGCGATGGTGCAGAAAAGTAATGCGGTTGAAATCTTTAACAGTCAGCATACAAACCTCCTGACAAAACAAAAATCCCGCATCGAGAAAAATCTCGACACGGGGCTAAGACACACGATTGATACGGAAAGCACGACCGCTAAATTTCATATATGCCAGTCGAACAGACAAGCTGCAGGCGGCTGGCATGGTGTCTAAAGAAGGAAGCGGACATATAGCCGTATTGGGATGCGCTTACATTACCGTGACGGAGAGCAAAACCACGACTTTTCAAGTATCAAATAGAAGGATGTGGTTTTATAGCCATACACAGTGGCTCAAGAAATTGGACATTGCACTATCTTGAGCGAGTAAACACATTATACCATAATTTGCTGTTGATTTCAAGAGGAATAAAACAAATAAATGTTGCTTATTTGTTAAATTGTGTCGCGTTATGGTTGTTTTTTTCGTGCGCGAAGCAGGTCTGGCGGCAAGGGGGTGCTCTATCGGCATTTTGACAACAAAAAAGCCCCTGCATTGCTGCAGGGGCCGACATCAATCGTCGTCTTCGTCATCCGGGTCTTCGTCCGGAATGTCAGGAATCTCGATTTGCTCGAGTTTGGAATTGCTCGTTTCGGAATCCTCTCCGAGGTCTTTCCGCTTCCGGGTCCGCGTTGCTTTGCGCTTTGCGGTAGCTTCATTGAGTTCCTTATCATACGGAATCAAATCATAGGGTGAACCGACAATAGCCGTTACGACTTTGTCTTTGATGTTGCCCGTGAAATCATCCCGAATACTCGTCATCTCAATAGAGTGCTTTAAAACCGGAATCAGTTTCCGCCATTGCCATTCTTTGAAATTTACGCCGGGTACAGATACCACCACCGAAGCATTTGCCTGCAATCCTTTCAGGACTACTTGCAGAAAGCAGCTGTACAGGTATCCAAAATGCACATCGCTGTCGTACATATCCGGCTTGTCTTTCCGGCAAACCATATCCGCAATCAGAGTATCCTCGTCCTCTCTCTTGCAGAAGATGACTTGTCCTAAGCGCGGCGGTTTATTCTGTGCCTGTTCGAGGTATCTCGTCTTAGCGTCCGGGAACAGCGCAGCGAAATCATCGAGACCTTTATCCCATGTGTTGGTGTCTGGACACAGACAACAGATGATTCTGCGTCCATGGATACCAACAGGCAGAGTCCCGGTTCTGGTCAATCTATATTCTACCGGCATTACTGTACCTCAGTCCAGATGTCGGACATAGTAAATATCAATGCCCAACCGCTTCGAGACGAGGTCACGCACTACATCGCCGCCGTAGCTTTGCACATTGACGCTCTGGTCAATAATAGGCATGTCGATGTCCAGAAAGTAGGGACCGCTGCCCGTGCTGCGCACAGTGTTGAACTTCTCGGCGAACTCAGTGCCTTCCAAAGGGAACCAGTTGAGCCAGCCGCAATCCATCATGGGCATCGCGTCACGCTGATGTTCCGTCTGGGCTTTCAGAATGGCATCGCGTGTCGCAGGTTCGTGCAAAAGGTCGTTGATAGCCTTGCAGGTATCCTTCACCTCTTCACGAAGCTTCCAGAGCGCATCCTGCCCCATCTCGTTTGCTTTTTTGGCAAAGTTAAGGTGTTCCGCTACTGCACCTTTCGGGTTGAGATGTTTGAGAAGTGCGTTGATTTCCTTCTCAGTCAAGGTATCATCCAGCTGGAACTTGCAATCGTAAGTATCGACAAGCACATTGCTGAATACCGGCAGCGTAATGCCGAATCCATTGATAATGACATTCTTCTGGTTCGTGGTGTAGCGGTACAGAGTCGGGCAATCGTAATTGACCCAATCCCGTACGAAGTTTTTAGCACGAGACAGATTTGTACAGCGCTTCGTGGTATTGCAAGTCGAGAACTCATACCAAACGATTTCGCTGTCGTTCGCGTAACGGATATCCCGCAGCTCAGGGGCAAGACCTTTGGCGATAGTCATAGGCTGCATGGCATCAATGCCGTTGACTTCGAGGAAATCCTGCAGCACCCACGGGTTGATGGCAAGTGCATATCCCTTGCCTTCTGGGTACGCATTGGCAGGCGTAACGCTGCGCTTATCCTTCTTGTATACGCGCAGCCTCGTGTCGTTTGCAGGCGTCCAGTCATCGTTGTAGGTGGACATAAATGCCTTGGGACCGTTTTTCGTTATGGCAAATTTGATTTCTGCTTTCATGATATTTTTTCCTTTCTGCCTCATTCGGGCAGCGTGTCGCATTTGATAATTCCTCCATCATCGGTTTCCGTCTCGAATCCGAAATGGCACCACTTCGATATCGTCATACTGTTCCTGATGTAAAAATGGGGGCGTGTAGACCTCGGTCGGTAAAGAGGCAAGAGCCTCCATATCACCATCTGTATCCCACCTGATATTCTTAATCAACATAGGTCACACCTCCTGAGTGTTGTTATTCTTGTTCTGAAGCTGCTCCGTCTGTGCGGCATAAAGACCAGCAGCGTAGGCAGTATACAGTTCCTCGAAACGGGACTCGTCCTTGCTTGCCAGCCAATCCGTTGTGCGCTTGAGCGGCTCTTCCAATGGCTCGAAGTCGTCTTCCATCAGAAGACCGGCGTGACCGCTATCGGTAAGGTACTGTGCCAGAGCACGCTGCCTGACATAATGCACCGCGTCAGCAGGCTCAATCACCTTCTCGTCAGCGCATGTCCAGTACATGTCTCGGTCCTTGTACCCGCGATACAGCCCCTCAATGGTCTTGGGGTCAGGCAGTTCACCGCACTCATCCCGTTCATCGAGGTCGAAGATACGAACTTCACGCACCGTGCCATCGTTCTCCGGAGGAAGCAAGATGCTGCGTTTTACGACTACATCATCTTCTTCATCATTGCAAGGAGCGACGATGTCAAAAACGCGGTGTGTGTCGTAGTCAAGCTTACAAGGTGTTCTCTGGCGCATGCCGGACGCGTAGTCCGTATAGCAACTGACATTCTCATTGATGTGATGAGGAGCGTTCAGCGCTTCGATGTACTGACTACGACCATACCAGTAGACTTTCTCGGTATGCCCATCGCTGGAAAGCTTAAAGACCTCGCGGATGTGGTAGCGCTCACGCTTGAGGACTACAAGCGCGCGGCAGAGCTCGGCGATTGGGTCGGGCGAAGACCGAGGAACGGTCACCAGCTGGGTGCTGTCATCAAACATCGTGACAAGGAAGACGATAACGGTAGCAAAATTGATAAAACTAAACATGATTTTTCTCCTTTTAGTGTTATTTTTTCGTGGTTTGGTTTTGCTGCTCAGACACAGACCCTTGCAGCGATTTCTGCTCTTTCGCTTTTTTGGCAGTCGCACTCTCTTTGCCGACGAGGAAAGATACGAAGCAGGTCGCCAGCATGTAAAAATACATGTATGTGTCAACCTGTCGTACTTCTATCTCTCCGTATTCCAGCAGTTCAAGAAGCCGCCAGACAGTGCTCATACAGACGATGAGCGCAAATAATAGGTGCTTTTTGGTCATGAATACTCCTTTCTTAAGTAGTTCCGGCAAATATAAAAGCAGGCCCATCCGAAGATGAGTCTGCTTAGTAAAGCCAGTATGTGAATTGTACGAGCGTAAAACGCTTAAAGTAGAATGGTATCTATCGTACAATTTTCATTCTATGCAGTTCGCACGTTCCTGCAAGTGATTCTTTGCGAAATTTTCGCCGCTGTGACGGACAGATTCCTTATATTATGAACATGTTCAGGAGAATATCCGAACTCGTAGCGAGGAACTTGTATTCGCGCCCGTCCACAGTTGCGATAAAGGGGATATACCCTGTCTGAGAATCCTTCACATCACCGTATTTCAAGGTCAGGCCGTTCGGCAGTGTGAGAGACTTGGACAAAAGCGAGGTATCGATGCTTTGCTGGAACGCCGATACCAACACAGTATCTGTCCCCTTTTGCAGCTGCATATAACTGTCGCTGATTTCCAGAGAAACATCATCGGCTAATGTCTCACCAAAGAGAGCGACTTTTGGAGTCGCATCAGAGATAACGGTATTAGCGAGAAGCTTTTTGATAGCATCTACCTGCTCGGAGCGATGTTCCTCATCCAATGTTACTGCAACCGTCAGATACACATCATCCGACACATTGCGTGCGCCCGAAAGAAGTGTTTCATCGCCGTTCTGGAACTCTCCAATAGAGTTGCTCGCATCGCCCTTGACGAGTGCTAAGCGGTACGCCCCTGCCTGCGCTGTGGAGTCTTCGCTGCGGTATGCGACTGTACAGGGTTCCTCGATATCGGCACAAGGTACGAAAACCTTAGCGTCAGATAGAGTCAAGGGTAGATAAGATTCCTGCGACAGTTGAATGCCTTCTTCGCCTGTCTCAAAGTTCATGACGGGCGCAAAGTCCGCAACTGCTGCGGATTCAGCAGTTCCAGCCGTTTCGCCGGTCTCAGCCGTAGCCATATCGGGGAACAGCATATCCTCAAACAGCTGTGTGTAGTTGACCGTCTTCTGCAGTTCCTTGATTTCGCGGTTCATCCGCGCCGCGTCAAACTGCGCGAATACGAGCATAATGCCCATGACTGCCAGAGAAATGGCAGCAAGGCGTTTCATATTATTTTTGTTATTCATTTCCTTCATCTCCAAAAAGTAAGTGTTACATCGTGATAATTTGCGCCGTTGCAGGTATACATCAGAGTTCCGCCGCCCATTGTGGCGCTCGACCCGTCTGCATACAAAAGGTCACTGTCTCCGTTGATGCCACTGCAAACCCCGGTACAGGTCAGTGTCTGCACAGAAGTACCTCGGTAAATGTAAGCCAGCGTTCCGGCGTGGCAGTTTTTGATTTTTGAGAATCCTTGGTTCCAGTGGTCACCAACCAACATCGTATTCCCTGCCAGAAAATACGCGGCACTGTCTTTTGCGTCAACAAATCTCTGCGCGTGTCCGTCGAAGAGCGCTACATTTACGCCGACAGAAGGAATCACAAGGCGTCCGTTCATGCCGGGTCTGCGCTGCATCTCAGCTTGAACGCTTTCGTTCGACACGCCGCCGGTCTTCTCTTTGAGTTCCTTATCGCAGAGTGAAACTAAAGATTTTGCCTTTGCTGCATAGTTCTCATTTGAGAAGGAAGTCGTCACAAGTTGTGCATCGGTTCTCACTAAGACATCCTCCATGGTACGGGACGGCTGTCTTTTCACCGCTGTGGCATTCGCCTGTTCCCGCTGCGTCACGGCATCCACCTGACTGCGAAGTTGCTCTAAGTAAACTTTCGTCTTGTAGTTTGCAAAGAGGAGCAGCAAAGTACCAAGCCAGAGTAGACAGATAACGCCGATGGTTCGTTTGGTTGCTTTGGTCATTGAGTTTTTACTCCTTTCGTTGTTTTCGGCAAATAAAAAACAGACTCATCCGAAGATAAGTCTGCCTGACAAGCCGAGTGTAAATTGCACGGGCAGAAAATGCCTGAAGTAGAATAGTATCTATCGCACGATTTTCATTCTATGCCGTTCGCACACTTACACAAGTGCCATTTGCCGAATTCGACAAAAAAAAGAGCCGCTGCCCTTGGCTTTGGCAGCGACCCTAAAGCTATAATCTATTTCTCGTAGCTGAGCACTTTCAAATTGATGTATTTCTTTCCGTTCGGCATCTCGTGCGGTTCGATACCGACCTTGACATTGACATCCGCAGTCTTATCCTTGTTTTTGATTTTGGCACTCACAGCCTTGTTAGCAAGCAGGGCTTTTGCAGCCGTTGCACTGATTTTCACATCGTTGCCGTACAGTTTCGAGTTTTTCCAGAGCACCGCGCTGCAATCTTTGTTTGTACAGCCGTATCCTTTCGAGCCCTCCGCAACATCACTTCCGCAGAACGGGCATTTACCGAGCACAGTGCCGGATGCACCGCTATGGTCAAATTCCAAGTGAAATTCAGGACGGCCCTTAGAACAGTCGCAGGTCAGGATACAGTCGTATTTCTTACCGGTTTTCTTGCTCACACAGCCTTTGAGCGGTGCTTTGCCCTTCGTGAGCAGCGCAGCGGCAGTCGTTTTCGTTAGCTTCTTGCCGATAGATTCAAAGAACTTGTTTTTCTTCCAGAGCGTTACCGGGCACCGGTTCCCGTCTTTGTCTTTTCCAATACAGGAGAAGGTTTTCTGTGTTTCCACCACATCATTGCCGCATCGAGGACATTTGCAGATGACCGGAAGGTTCCCGTGTCTGGTTTGTGCCGATTCAATCGCAACGTTCTTCGCCATGATTTCTTCGATGGTTTTTTTCGTGAATTCCAGAACATCGATACGGGTTAGGGTTCCGTCCTTGATAGAATGCAGCTGCTTAGAGAGATTCACCGTTACCGGAACATCGAGGTCGATTCCGAGTTTTTCCATCGTATCGACTAACCGGAACCCTTCTGCTTCTCCGTAATAGACGCCCTTTTTCAGAGAGATATAATTGCTCTTGACGCATCTGTCAACGGTATCGGCACGGGTCGCCTCGGTGCAAATCGTAGCATCCGACAGGATTTCCTTCCATTCCTCATCGGAATACTCTTCATTTGCCTTCTCAGCACCGCGCATCGGTGCGACCATCCAGTTGTTGAGAGCCTCGACCGTATACCGTTTCGGAGGCGTCGTCATCTTTCCTACCGTCTTGAAATTGATGTTTACGGCATCGCCCTTATTGAGTTTCGGGAGCAGTTTGTCTCCGCTCGTGGGTTTCTCGAATTTTCGCCAGCCGGGAGTTACCTGCACATCGCCTTTCAGAGTGAAATCCTCATCATAACAGTGAATCACGATAGTCGTGCGGTCTACTGTGCAGGCTTCTTCACAGAATACAGCGCAGAACCGGTTCAGGATACAGTCGAAGACCGTCTTCTGGGTTCCGGTAAGGGATGCGGGCCATTTTCCTGTCGGCGTGATAGCAGAGTGTGCTTCGATTTTGCTGTCATCATAGATGCTTTTGAGTTTGGGTTTATTGATAAGACCCGTAATACCGTTCTGTGCAAGACCTCGTATCGCGGCATCTACCTTGACGGTCTCATTCGTTGCCAGATAGCTGCTGTTGGTACGCGGATAGGTAACATACCCTCCCTCGTACAACGCCTGCGTGGCGGCAAGCACATCGGCAGGAGACAGCGTCTTGTCGGCCTTACAAGCAAAACTCTGCAAATCGCTCATCGAGAACAGCTTACCGGGGTTGACGGTCTTGCGCTCCGTCTTGACATCGGTCACGGTGGCACTGGCTTTGTTGAAGGCATCTGCCAGCGCCTGCGCCTCGGCCTCTTGTCCTTCCTCGAATGTCCGTTTACTCGTGAGTTCAATTTCCTCGCCGTTCGTCTTTTCTTTGCTGGAAACAGCCGAGTACGGCTTCGGGACAAATTCCTTGATGGCTTTCTCACGTTCGATGATATGCTGTACGATAGGACATACGCAGCGCCCGATACGGGTAAAGCCCCCGGCCTTGATGGATACATACCGTGTTAATTCAATGCCGAGCAGCCAATCCATCTCACTGCGCGTTTCAGCAGATGAAGACAGGGACGCGTATCCGGCATTGGGCTTGGCTGTCTCGAATGCCTGCTTAATGGTCTTGTTCGTAGTATCGGGAAGCCAGAGCCGATAAATCGTCTTTGGGGCTTTCAAGCCATACAGAAGCACTTCATCGACAAGCCGCTGCCCTTCTCTGTCCGGGTCTCCGGCATTGTAGATGGCATCCACATCCTTGCGGTTCATCTGCTGGTTAGCGACCTTGATAAGACCTTGTACTTTTTCCTTGCCCTCAAACTTAAACTTCCAGTCATCGGGGAAGAACGGCAGTTTCTTCAAATCCCATGGCTGTTTCACAGCGGGGTCATAGCCGGGAAAATACGCATCGAAGTCTATCAGTTCATACAGGTGTCCGACCAGGGATACAACGATATAGTTATCGCTTTCGAGCCATGTGTTGCGGTCTTTTCCCTGCCTCTCGAACTTCTCGCCCTTCCACCACGAAATAGCGCCCGCGATACTTCTTCCGAGTGAGGGTTTCTCGGCAATTACCAGAATCTTTCCCATGAAAAAATGCCTCCGTACAAAAATCGGATTTCGTGTATTCAGTATACGGCGATTCGCACACAACAGCAACAGCACACCGCCCGGCAAATTTCCCGAAACGGTGTGCTGCTTTCGCTTTAGCTTAACCCGATACTGAGGTTTCCTTCGGTATCCATCGTGATGCGCAGTTTATCGACCAGAGATTTCCGGAACAACTCCTTCTCCTTCTCGGTCATCTCGATGCGCGTCTGACCATAGGCGCTTTGCAGCATATCCTCAATGTTGCAGCTTCCCAGCTGCTGCTTGAGATAGGATGCGCATTCGAGCGCCAGAGCATCGTTGCGGAGCCGGTATGCGTCTCCCGCCTTGCAGAACTGGTCCGTATAGCAGTAGAGCACATGATGTTCCCGCATCTTATTTACGATAGCCTTGCTGGTCTTTTCCCGCTCGAACATCATCAAGAACCTGGCCGTCACAACATTGTTGATGAGTGGCCAATAATCGGAGTCCGAGGAGAACAGAAGAAAACTGTCGATTTTCTTATCGTAGTGTTCCTGACAGCAGCAGACCGCGACCGTCATATCGACAACGCTCTTTCCTTCCACAACGCGCTGCGTCATGAACCGGTCCACCTTGGCTTTCGTATAATGCTCCACGAGTCCCCAGATGGACGAAGCGTTCACATCATCGAACAGGAAAATCTTCTGAATCTTCCCGATAGCCTCAGGAGAAAGGCTCTGCAGCACAGCAAAGAACTTCAACGGGTCACAGTTCTCGCAGTCCACGAGGATTTCAGAGCGGACGGAATGAAGCAGGAACTGCTCGACATTCTGCTGTGTCTGTTTGCTTTCCCCGCGAACCTTGTCGTAGTCGCAGAAGGTATCTCCGTTCTGAGCATACAGCCGGATAAGGAACTGTTCATCACTGCCCAGAAGGTTTCCGCCCTCGTCAGCCTTGAACTGCCAGTTGAGGAAGACATTGTACGGGAATCTGATAATATTCTCGTTGTAGTACAGCCACGCTCTTTCCTGCGCCCTGTCCTTCGTCTTGGTCGGGAACGAAAACATCTGACGAATATACTCCCACGGCACCCACATCGGGAAGATATCCTTGCAACCCTGAATACGATTCGCGATTTCCGCCGCGATTCGGGGTCGGTATTCGTCCAGCGTACAATTTGCTTTGACGATATCAAGCCCGTCCTTGCGCAGTGCTTCGGTCGCTGCCTTTGTCATATCCATTGAATGCAGGTTTTTGAGGTCGTTTACCATCTGCATCTGCAGCTGCTTATAGCAGTGCTCGATGCAGGTAAATAGAAAACATAAGTTGCGCACCATCCGCGCATCCTGATTTTTTTCGAGCTCTTCGTAAATTTCCGGCAGCAACTCTCCGGAATCAAAGATGTTCTTATCAACGCCGAGCAAATACCCGGCTTTTGATACGATTTCCTTCTTGTCGGTATAAGTATCGTTTGCGAGTGCAGTTTTAAGCTTTGCTTCGGCAAATAAATTGCCCATGCGGAATCCCTCCTTTATGTTTCGATGCAGCGTTTAATTTCTGACGTTTAGGTAACAAGAAACCCGGCATTGGTTTGCCGGGCAGGAATGTTATCTGAATTTGTCGCGGATTTCTTCGTCCGTTGCCGGGCGAGGTTCGCGGTGTTTTGAGATGATATACGCGGAGCACTGCTCATTCAGCCAGTCGATATCATTGCGGTCTACCTGACTGAATCGCTGGCACAAAACATACACATGTACGCCAGCCTTCGCAGCAGCTTTGAGCAGTTCACGTCTGCCGTTGAAGATGTCGTGGCGGCATTGGTCATAAAACAGGAACACCATCGGTTTCCGGCTTTGCGCTTCCTCGCTCTCGGGGTCTGCCATCGCAAAACCCTGCGCCTGAAAGTTTGCAAGGTCTACGGACTTGCCGATTGCTTCACCGGCACCATCCTGCAACGCGAACAGCAGCCGCCCGTGCGGGGCGTTGCCGTACTTGGCGCGAACCATCCGGCAGATGCGGTCAAATTCCTGGTCGAAGCCGATATACAGGACAATATTGTTCTCATCGCGCAAGCAATCGACTACTTCTCGCGCCGCCCAGAGCGTTTTCCCCGCTCCGGGGCGTCCAGCAACGACATTGATGTGATTATCGATGTTCATACGGCATCCCCCTTTTACTGCTTCTCGGTCTTGTCCTCCTCAGCCACAGCGGGAGTCTCAGGCTCTTCTGCCTTTCCGGTGGGATTTTCCTCGACCTTCTCGGCATCAGCATCAGAAGCCTTCTTCTCGCCGCCCTCGTCCTTTTTCTCGGGCATGGAGCAAGGAACCTTCACGACATGGACCAGAACGACCGGCTCGTCATCCTCGTCCTCGTTGTCGGCATCCTTCTCGGCGCATTTGCGGCAACCATCACAGGGAGCGTCATCGCGCAGTTCATCGAGGTCGAAGTCATCGTCATCGGCGGTCATGGCCGTCGTGGCACCAAGCACAACACCGACAGCAACAGCGCCGAGGGTAACAGCGCCGACAGCAGCGAACAAATTTTTCAGAATGGACATGATAGCTTTCTCCTTTTTGCAAAACAACAGTTATTTAATATTCTTGGATATTCAGAAATTTCAGATACCCGTGTGTGTATCCGAACAATCCCCACAGTGCAGCAGATGCCGCATCGCGCCGTGCCTTATCGGCAAAAGCCTTGAACGGAACGACCGCATCTTTCAGGTTCTGGTATTCGTCAACATCGACATTCATGAGAGACTCGATAGTCTCAGGCATCTCGTTGCGGAAGAAGATATATACTTCCTGCCACTGCAGTTCCTGTTCTCCGCCGCCAACGAGCAGGTATTCGATGGCGATACGAAGCGCACTGGAAATCAAGGTCTTGTAGAACTCGTCGTCCGGGTCAGGAAATCCTGCAAGGATTGTGGCAGTCATATTTTGACAAGCAGCTGAAACTTCACGGTTCCTGTCAAACGATTCCGTTCCGGCACCGGGCAATACGAACTCGCTCGGCAATCTCGGATAAGAGCCCTGTGCGGGGCTCGGTGTACCGGATATAATATCGGGATTCAAAGCCGTAGTATTCTGCCGGATAAATTCGGCAGGCTCCGGCATCGGATGTCGTTTAGCCCAGGGCCAACTCATGCAAATCACCTCTAATTTTCATTATCTGCAATTCGCACGAATCGGCAAGAGTTTACGGGTTGTTTTTGTTTTGCTTTTGCTGTTCCTCAGTTTCAAAATGCTCAACGCGGATATGAGAGACTCGTTCCACCTCTTTGAACGTTGCGACCTTGATGAGGATTTTCTGGGAAGTGATGTTCTTACGGTCCTTCCGAGTCACCGCAACATGCCGCATCGTTTTCCAGTAGAGGTCCGGCGAAATAAGGCTGAGCGTGTAGATGGGCGTTTTCGTGGTTTCCAGAATATAGTTTGCAGCCATCGCACGGATATGTTCACGGTCATGCAGGCTCATGGTGCAGGGGTTATCGTTCACGAGAACACGGAGCAAAACGGTCGGTACGAACTGAGGGTGTGCTGCTCCATCGTCATCGAAAGCATACGAGAGAGCGTAGGCAATGAAATCCATGGTGCGCCACTGCACGACCTTGTCGTTGTCGCGGACGGCGGGCGTGAGGGAATCTTTCGACACATACTCGGCGCTGACGATTTTCTCACCGGGTTCGAGTTCTTCCTGCATACAGGCAACGATTTCGAGGCGTTTGCGCTCGCAGAGTTCATCGGTGAGTTCTTCTTCTCCGCAGCAGACTACGATATCATGGCACAGTGTACGGGTGCCACGCTGAGTGACAATACGCAGATAGAGTTCTTTCGGATTGATGGATGACATCAAAATATTAGTACCTCCCGGCAGCAAGAGTGTGCTGCAGATATTTTACGCCGTTCCCGGCGATGAAGAGTATGCTTATCACAACAGCCGGTGCAGTGGACACTGCCATCTCAACCAGGACCGTGCGGATAATCCAGAAAGAAAGGTCAAGGGTGAAATACCGAAAACTCGAAAATGCAATGAGCAGTGCAAATAACAGAATCGATATCCAGGACCCCTTGATATCCTGAGCGCTCGGACAGGAATGATAGGCTATCTGTGCCATGAGTATGGCAGCGACCCATACACCAGGTTCGCAAAGAGCAGCGGCAGTCCCGCCGTTCTGCCAAACCTGCATGATGTACCAGCCGAGCAGGCAGACATTGAGGCTTCCGAACAGTGCCGGGGCAATGCCGATGGCTGTTTTCTGGAGCAGCGGAAGCAGGAACATTCCTCGCGGCGTGTAGTTGACATACCCGAGCGCCTTATCCCCTTCCTCGCGCTTGAAACGATAGAGCCGGAACTTATCGATGCGTGCGCCGGTGAAAAGAGCGACCAGAAGGTGCGAGAGTTCGTGGTGGATGACACCTATTGCTGTCCAGCGTGTATCGTAGCGTTCCGCAAATTCGACACCAAACGCTTTCTCCATGAGCCAAAGACTTCCCTGCCGTCCCGCCCATTCAATCGCCATAATGATGACGACGGTGGCAATCAGAATCACGCCGCGATAGGCGTCCAGAAACGCAAGGACTGCATTCATCACCCGTTCACCCTCTCTTTATGGATTTTCTGCTTTTCGCAACCGCCGCAGCGGAGCAGACAGCAGTAGTGTTCGTGACGAATCAGAGCCTTGAAGTAGGAAATTTGTGTGCGGACCGCATACGGACATGTTCGGTCTTTGGCTGAACAAAGCCGTACATACTGATACCTTGCCACGAAAACTCCTTCAAAAACTACATTTCTTCGTCACATCCACATTATACCAAATGAGGTGTACTGAATACAAGCATGATGCGATTTAGTTGCATTTTGTTCACAATTTACTTTTGCCGGTGCAAGTTATATCGCTCCCGCTCAAAAGCCCTGTATGTGGGTCTGTTTCGAGCGATACCCAGCTACACCCTTCTGATGCAGGCGGAGATGCCTCAAATTCGAGCCGTACACCGCAGGAGGGTAAGTTTATGCCCTGGCTGAGACAGCCTCGCTGGCATAGACGCTCGTGCGGGAAACTATGCAGCAGAGAGCAAACGGCTGCTTGAATCCGACTGCAGTACGTTAAGTTTGAACCGTGCTCTGTGCGAAACCCACTGCTGAGACAGGCAGAGATGCCCCGAATTCGGGTTGCAGCCGTAAGTAGGGTAAACATACGTCTCGGCTACGACAGGCTCGTCTGCCCTAAGCGTTCTTCGCCCTGGCAGAGCATAGGCGGCGATTCCCGCATGCGACCTCTGTCGAACAGTGCTGAATGCCCGGATGTGATGGACCCGGAACGCGGGAGTGTTAGTTCCGGTGCTGTGGTAGCCTTGTGCCGAACGGTAGCCGGTCGTGTGCCAGCGTGCAAGTGCCGTGCCGGGAAGGAGTCTGCTGCCCTGCGCTGGTGGGAACGCTGCTCCGGGAAGAGCAGTGGAACCGCAATCCTGTATCCTGTGCTGAGCCGCTCCTGTGCTGCTCTTGTGCTGACCATGGCAGACTCAGGGGCATCCGTGGCATTCCTGCGCAGTGTGCCCGTGAGTTCGTGACCGCGTGGCAGAGTTCCGTGTTTGAGTGGCTGCGTGACGGTAGCAGTGCTGTGCCGAGAGGGCTCAGCTGCGTGGCAGGCTGGTGCCGCTCTCAGGCTTTCCGGTGCAATCAGGGGCTTACAGGTGCTCTCCGGTTCCGGTGGCTCCTGCCGTCCCTTACCGCGCAGTTCCGCTGCGCTGCTGCGCTAGGTGTTCCCCGTTGTATTGGCTGCTACCTGCGAAAACGCAGTTGCCGCCATACGGCGGCCTACGAGAGTTTGAGCTTAAGTGTTTGCGTAGTCACCCTACCCTACTCAGGTTCTACCCACAGGCACTCTCAGGGACTCCGGTGCTTTCTTAACCGTTCTCCTGCTCTTTCCGGTTCTTTCCAAAAAAATCTAAGACTCTCTTTAATCTTATAGAGCTCTATATATCTAGTGCCGCACAATACCTGTTTTCTTATTGCCACCATTTTGCGTAAATTTGCGAAACAAAACGGGCTCCGGGCTCAGCAAGCGGTTTTACCACCTGCTGGATACTTCGTCATCGTATTCACCCAGACACTCAGCAGACATCTGGAACGCGGCGTCATCTGGGAAATCAGGCTCAAAATCCTCTGGGTCGTCATCGGGTTCTGCGAGCCAAAGGTTTGCTTTGGAGTAGTCCACGCGCTTCGGCCGGAACTCATCCAGCAGCAACTCATCCATCGAGCAGACGGTCTGGTAGTCGCCGCCGAGCCGGACAGCCACGCTCAAGTTGCTGCTTTCAACGACCTGTTTGCGGGGCAGTGCGAGCGTTGCAGGAAGGTAACCAGCATCCTGAAACGGCTTCGTGATTCGGTCGATGGTCTTCTGTTTGGCGTACAGGTTAAGACGCAGCTCGGCTTTTTCGAGAACGGGCAGGAACGGATTTTTCATCTGCTCGACTGCCTCAACAGCCTTGACTTTGAGTTCATTCGTGTGTTCGACAACCCTGTCAGCAGCTGCGCGAATCGAGCGCTCAAGTTCCTCGGCCGTCTGCTCAATGACTTCCTGCAGAGCGCGGTAGACAGTCGCTACATGGCACTTGAACAGTTCCGCAATCGCCTTTACGCTCCAACCCTCTCCTGAGAGTGCCTGCATCTCGAGTGAACGGCGCATACGGCGCTTCTTCTCTTCGTCCACTATATCAACACCGCGAATTGCAGCCTGACGCTTGACAGTATCGATGCCGATTTTGAGTTTTTCAGCAATCTGCTTGATGCTCAGTTTTTCATTGTCAAAGAGCTCGATGATGGTATCGTACATTGTCTTCTTGGCTTCGCGCTTTTGTGCCGCTTCCCAGATTTTTCTATGGTTGCGGATACGGTAATCCGGAATGACCTTGTGGTCAATCAGAACGCCGAGCATCTTGCGGTCAGTAGCGGAGCTGGCAACCGGGTACAGAATCCCGTCATGGGTCTGACGGCTCCTATCCATCTTCTTCTTGAAAGTGCTGATGCGTAGATTCTTGAACTCTTCCTTTGTCAGACCAAGAGCCTCAGCGATGGTCTCATCCTTGAACGGATGCTTCACCCAGCTGACGATTTTTGCAACTTCCTTGTCCGGAAGCGGCTCCGCAAAGGTAGAGTTAATAAGCTGTGCCTTTTCCAAAGACGCAGCTTGGTGATAATCGCATGCTGTAGATAAGCAGTACAGCAGCACAGTATGCCGCTTTCCAACAGGGGTTGTGTTTCTGCGCAGAAAATCGATGACTGCATCCCAGCGCTGTGTGATGCAGCGTTCGGCAATCTCAGACCGGGGCCTTGCAATACTTCTGGCAGAAACTACAGAGCGCTCCGTATTCCATTCAAGAATACGCTTCGCAAAGCGTTTTTTTGCCCATGCGAGCTCCTGCTCATCGGTGGTATTGAAGGTTTCGCGGTTCGAGACGACTGTATCGTCCACGATTCGCCACTCAACATCGATAGAATCTGCAAGGACATACAGGTCATTGAGCCGGTATCCCACTGCAGGGGCATGATAGACATGGCAGCAGCGCCCGGCTTTCGTATTGAAAGTGCCAGGCAGACGCATAATATGATTGATGCCTTTAACGGAATCGTCTACGGAAGCGTACAGGAAATTGTCGCCCCAATTCACAATCTCCGCTTTCAGCATCGTGCGAATCTTGGTATGTAACCGCTTATAGATTTTCAGGGCGTGCTTGTTGTTCGGATTGACAGGGTCTATGAAAATCCAGTAAGCTGCGCCGCGTCCGGTATTGACAACAAAGCCTTCCGGAAGAACCCCATTATAAATGGCGGTGGTCAGCATCTTGCAGATGCCATCACTGTAATAGAGAGGGACACCCTCCTCATGACAGTCGATATCAAAGCCCAGAGAAATCAGCTGAGAGATACGGGAGTCTGTACGAATACCGCTCTCGCGCAGGGATTTAGCCCAGTACGCCGTGTTATTTGTGATGTACAGGTTCGTGGTGCAGTTATAGTATGTGAGCCGATTCGACTTTTCACTGGTCTTTGTGAAGATGCTATGCAATTCCGGCATGATAGTGTTCGGGGCAAATTGACGAATGGCACTAAGTTTGTGTCCGACACCCTCGGGCTTAGAGTACACCTGAAGAGCGCCCTCTGCTTCGCAGAACTCGTAGGTCTTGTAGAACGCAATATCGTTCTCCGTAGGGTAAATACGGCGCTCGCACTCGGGATAATCGGTATATTCGATTGTAGCAGCAGTTGCAGCTTGCATTGTGATACCCCTATATATGGCGTTCCATTGCATTGCGGACACATCATACTGTGATTTTAGTTGCTTATTTCCCATTATCTGCGGTTCGCAAGTATCCGCAAGTGGGTGCAGGCAGGGGTATATAGCAAGTTGCACAAGTGAATCAGGTGTATTGAATACAACTATGATTCGACAAATGTTAGCGCAGAACAACCTGGCTCTATCAGTGCTCAGAGCGGGAACCAGCCAGAAAGCACCAAAATCTTCTCTGTTTTTACCAAAACAAAAAACTCCCCGGCAAAAATGCTAGGGAGCGAAAAAATATTATTATGTTTTCGGGACAAACACAACATAGTATTGAGACTCAATAGCGCGGGTCCAGTCAGGAAGCAGGTCCATGACTTCGATGCACAGCTTATGCTGAGAGCGATTGAGCAGAACGGCATCAAAATCCCACTTATCGAGAGTATCCTGAACCGTGCGTTCAGTAGCACTTTCCGAGCCAGTGCCCATCGAGATAGAAGCGTCTATCACATCGTCCGGATACAGGTCTGCGCGGCTGTCTGCGAAGTCTTGGAACCCATGGTATATCGCTAAGCCTCCGTCGTTATAGCCCGTGTATAGGCGCTGAGGATTTAGTTCGTGAAGCTCCTGCACAAAGACAGGGTCCATCTTGTCGTAGGTCTTGTCAGGGTCATTGATAACAAAGGGAGCATAGAGAACGATGGCGGCGACCAGCACAACTAAGGTGAGAATTGTACTCCTCTTCGTCTGGCCTGTGAACCCTTCCGTTGGCCTGCCGCCGGTCTTCCACATCTTGTTTTCCTGCTCATTCATCATGACGGCGAGGAACCGGAAAATCAAAGGCGTAGTGACAATCAGAAGATAGGTGCGGATTCGTACATAGCGGGATGTAAGAATCAGACAGCAAAGTATCGGCAGAAATTCCGTGATGCGGACTTTCTTGTGCGAGGCAAAGACAATGAACAGAAATGCCAGACAGAAGAAGGCAACGATATCGGCGAGCTCGCACGGTTGCCATTCCGAGACATATTTCTTTGTAGCCTCGTTGTTTGTCAGGAAGAAGTAGTAGTATAGTTTGTAGGTATAGGGATTGATGAGTCCTGTCAGAAGACTGGCGACAAAAATCTGAATATAGGTCTTGACCTTCTTTGTCTTCTGTTCGTTTTCATTGACAAGACCGAAGGTATTGATGTTGGGCAGATAGCACATCAGAATGAAAAGAACAATGAACGCGAACAGGATAGGCAAAGACCCGCCATGCAGGTTCGCCCAGAGGAAACTCAAAACCGGCAATAGCCAGCATCGTTTCGAATCCGGGTTCCGGTACAGGTCGTTCAAGAGATAGAAAGAGACCACAAAGAGAATCATGCCGATGTTCTGAGGTCTTCCGGCCCAGGATAGCAGCGCTGTGACAATGGTGACGAACAGACAATTCTCAAACGGGTCGCGCAGTTCTTTCGCCCAGGCATATTCGATAAAGAGCGCGTACAGGAACGCGGTGATGAAGGAATAGATGAGCAGTCCTACCACGGGATTAGAAGAAATGCACGAGAACTGATAGAGGATGATGCTGCTTAGCCATGAATGCGCGGTCTCTGTCAGCCCTAAATCCTGAGATATCCAGGAGAAGGTATCTGCGACCGGAATCGTGTGTGTAGAGCAAATTTCTCTGCCGAGAACGATATGCCAGTAATAGTCGCTGTCCCCGATTCCGCCCAATTCAATGAGTAATACACTGATAGCGGCTGCAATCAACGCGGCAAAGAAATAGAGCGTCTTATACCGTTTTTGCGAATGATGCATAGGATGTACCTCCAAAACGGAAAAATGGGCAGACCCAAGAGGTCCGCCCGCCGTAATGGTCATACTTCAATACTATGCCGTTCGCAAGATTCGGCAACTATTTTAGGATTTTTCGCTCTGACAGATGTTTCAGGAGCGTGGTGTACACATGATTGTTTATGCAATAGTCGTGCCCGAAAAACTCCTCATCGCTCTCCCCTAGCGCCTTCGCCAGAGCCGCTGCTACGGCTGGGCTTCTCGAATATCCCGCATCACAATGCACGATAATCTGGGAAACTTCGTCAACATACTGAAGAAATGCATTCACAATACGCCCAGCATCCTCGTCAGACATCGGTATGAGCCCGTGTACGTTCTCAGCAGTGTCGATGTCATCGAACTGGAGGTATTCGATATGCCGGATATTCTCGTTGTCGGCCTCGTCCATGATGTGCGGCAGCTTATCGTCAGTGCTGGAAATCGAAATGATGAGCGTAGGTTCGTCGATGTTTTCGGCATCATACTCGGGTCCATACCCCAGAGCTGCAGCAAGGCACTGGGCACGATACATCACCTTGATTTTCACAGTCCCTCTCCTCCTTCCGGTCCATCAGAAATCCTGTACGATTCAGCCACTGTACGGGATTCTGAAGTAGTCCAGATATGCTTTGAATCTGTCCTGTGCCGTTAAGCAAGTATCCACCAAATACCCATGCTCATGGTTCCATTCGTGGAGCCCGCGATAGTAAAACATCTTCAAGTCATCCTCGATAATAAACGGGACAATGTTGTTTTTGAGACATTCCTTGAAAAGGATAAGTCGGCCGATACGCCCGTTGCCGTCTTGGAACGGATGAATGCACTCGAAGTCATGATGGAACGCAATGATTTGCTCGAGCGTATGATTCGGGATGGCATTATAGCTGGACAGCAATCCGGAAATCTCCGCTTCTACTTTTTCAGGCGCGGTAGTATCTCGCCCGCCGACCTCGTTAGGAACGCGTTTATATTCGCCAACAGCAAACCAGTCTTTCCGGGAATCGCTTGTGCCGTTTTTTAGCGTGAGATGCAGGCGCTTGATGAGCGTCTCCGACAGCGGATACATAGCGTTGTCGATGACCATGTCGATGCATCGAAAATGGTTCGCGGTCTCGACAACATCGTCCACATTTACAGCCCCGCTTTCAAACCCGATAGTATTCGTCTCAAAAATATACCGGGTCTGGTCATGTGTCAGGCGGCTTCCCTCGATATGGTTTGAGTTGTAGGTTAAGTCAATTTGAACTTTGTGATAGATTCCGCCTTTTCGCTGCTGCTTCTTCTCTTCCCGAAGAACGGACAGCAAAGCGTTCTCAACCTTTGCGTTTGCCCGTTTCGGTTTCTCTGCGTCTTCCGGGATTTGCCATGTTTTACCGGCAAGAACTGCATTCGGGATTTTGCCGATAGCGCAGTAGTTCCGAACCGACCGTTCCGAGAGATTCCATCTTTTTGCCGCATCAGCGACCGAAATATAAGCCATACCGCCACCTCGCTTTAGTATAGTATACAACGATAACGGCAAAATGTCAAATTTGCATAGAAGTAATCCTGTATTTTGCCGATGAGTGGCAAACAAAAAGCCGCCTACAAAAGTGGCAACTCACAAGACGACATATAGAGGGGTTACAATACTTTTAGCTTATATAAATATACCATCCTATGTGCATTTTGCCATTGACATCCAATCAAGAAAATGCACACCATAAAGTGATGGCAACAAAAAATGCCGCCCACAAACAGTGAGCGGCATAATGTTGTTGTTTTATGCTTCGAGAAGTGCTTTGGCCTGTTTAGCAACCGCATCGCGGATGTCAGCAGGAACCTTCAGCATCTCCAGAGCATCGTTGAGATTAGTGTTTCCCTTGGTCGAACGAACAAGGTTGACGACGCAGTCAACAGTGCTTTTAAGTGCGCCCCGCTGTTCGCCCTTCAGCTCGCCTTTGCGCTCGCTGTCAGATAACATGTTGCCGATGATGTCTTTCATAATTCCCACCTTGCTTTATACGCCGCGAAGGCAAGCAATACAGCAGTTGTAAAACTGACCTTGCAGACACAAGATAGGATTATCTCGAACCCTTGCAGAAATGCTTCGCGTGCTTCCAGCACACCAGTTGCCTCCAAAAACATGGTTATTGGAGACATACCGACGATTTCGATGACAAAGCCAACAGCGCAAATCATGATTGCTACGAATGCGATTCTGGTGAGAACGGACGAAACAGCAGATGACTTTGGAGGTTTTGCAAAACGCTCAGCTATCGCGCGGTCATCGCACAGTTTGCTGTATATGACGGATGCAACGGTAGCAATGGTGGAAAATATCAAGATGTTCCCGCAAAGAGAAATAATACCGTGAACCGTCACCATGACTGCATTCGTGTCAGGAACAAAAAGACCGGCAATGCGATAAGCTATGGCAAAAGCAACCATGAGAGTTGCAGATGCAGCGGTTCCGAAAAGAGATACAGTGATGGGCTTGTCAATAGGATTGTCTTTACGCATAATGTGGCTCCTCCTTTGAGCCTGAAAAATTGAGTGTGTAATGTGACGAACTATACAAAGCACAAAAGCGCTATGTAACGAAGCTTGGCCGAAGCCTTCTTAGCCAACAGCACCGTAGGATGCGACGCTGGCCATCAGATACCCGTTTTTGTTACCGACCAGAGCGGTAGCCGCTTTCTCAGCAAAGCCGATATAAGCATTCATGACGGAACTATCCGAAAGGCGGTATGCGTCCAAAGATACAGGAGCAGTGATAAGAAGGTTGTTGAACATGTCGGTGTGCGGTGCCCAGCCGTTCAGGGAACAGAGTTTCTCAGCTTTTTCCTTGTCTGCTGGTGCGGGGACAACTGCCTTCAAAACGAGATTCACCTTCCCGTCAACAACGGGAATACTGCGGCATTGACCGCCTAATACCTTGAGCATCTTTTTAATCCTCCTTGCGTTTAGTCCTCGGTGAGAGAAACGCCGAAAACCGCGTAGAAATTGTGATAGCTTCCAAAAGCGTTCTTCTGCCATTCGCCGACAACATACAGCGGGTTTTCCTCGATATCGCGGATGCAATCATCGAGGGTGTAGGCAACGGCAAGGTTTTCGGGACGGTTCTCCTTGTCCTCTTTGAAGAGTTTGTCGGCAGCGGCTTTGGCGGCTTCGAGCGTAGGATAAACTTTGTCGCAGCTGCCGACGCGGTCAAACTCGCCATCGTCCTCATTCGAGTAGTACGATAGGATGATAAAGAGTTCTTTCGGGTCCGGCTGCTTCAAGGTAGACAGCGCATCCGATGCACCGGCAGCATAACCATAGCAGTAGGCTGCATTGTAGCACTCCTGGTCTTCATAGCTGTTTGCTTCACGCTCTTTGTCTTCGATAGCTTTGCGGACGAGTATTTCATTGTTTTTCATAATGCACCTCCAAGTGCTTGTTTTGCTGTAAACAAAAAAAGGCAGACCTACCACGAATGGTAAGTCTGCCTTAGTGAATACAGAATTGTGAATTGTACGAACGCGAATAGCGCCTTTGTAGATGGTATCTATCGTACAATTTCAATTCTATGCGGTTCGCAAGTGGTGTCAATAAAAATACCGACTACTTTTCAGTGGTCAGTATAATGCCACGGAGGCTCAGCAAGCAGCTGTTTTGCGGATGACACCAGATGGTGCTGGGTGCTTCGTTTTCAAGGAAGGCACCACAAAACGGGCAAGGCTTTTTAGGACTGATTTTGTTAAGTCGCAGCATGCTCATACCTCCTCGTAGTCGATGTCGAACAACTCGAACACTCCAATGACCTGAATGGCGTAGCAATCCGCGACCATGATACGGTCACCGCCATCGATGTCGTAAGGAACATCGCGCTTGTCCAGTAACCGGCATGCACGGTCGAATTCTTCTGCGTTTTCAATGTAAAAACGAGTCATGATTTGCACTCCTTATTTGTTTTTTATGCGTAAAATTGCGATTTAGGCGGGGCTGTCGGCTTTCTCGGCAGGTGAGATGCGCGGCTCCCCTTGTCCACAGCCTCTGACAAAAGAGAATCGAGTTCCTTGCAGCGTTCCTGAGCGATGTAATACTCGCTCATCTTGATGGGTTGCACATAATCGGGCAATTTTCCGGAGTTGTGATGCGCAGCCTGGGTGGAATAATACCCGTAAACATTACCGCAGCCGTCATCCCACATGGCGATTTGGCATTTCCCGCAATACGGAAAATCCATGAACCACCATTTGCTCGCCGTCAGAGAATAGGGGTCGATATGCGATGTAACTTCCTCGTGCCAGCGCTTATTCATGGGCGAGTTCTTCTTGAACACGCATAACCCACTCTCCGACTTTTCCTTCATGAGCTGTGCGCTAAACCATTCTTCGTCATTCGGCGGAAGTTTCACGGTAAGGCGCATGTTCGTGGAAAAGCTGTAATCGAAGTCCTTGTTACAGCCCCTGCGCCGGGAAAGCCCACTCCGTGAGGGGTGGGATGAAAGGCGCGTTGGAAATCTTAAGAAATTCATAGTGTGTTAACCAATTTTGTAGCAATTTGTGGTATAATATGCTATATGATAAGAGATTATAGACGAACTGCCACAACCGTGTCCTTGGTGAATTATCATTTTGTGTTTTGCCCGCGCTATCGAAGAAAAATATTCTTAATAGATGGTGTGGAAGCGCGATTTAAGGAGCTTGTACATCAAATTTGCGAGCAAAACAATTTTGATATATTGGCTATGGAATGCCATGTTGACCATTGCCACTTGTTTTTAAATGTTCCTCCGACAATAAGTCCTTCTGATGTTATGCGTATCATTAAAACGAATACATCAAGGGTTTTGCTAAAGGAATTTTCTGAAGAAATTAAAACAAATACCATCTGGACACGCAGCTATTTTGTCAGTACCGCTGGTGATGTATCTGCTGCTATGATACGTCGCTATGTAGAAGCCCAAAAGACTCGAGGTGTGTAATTTGCCATATGGTCAAAAATCAAAAACGGATACCTTTATTCTGACGTTGCCGCTTATCACAAATTCGCACGATGAGGCAGTGCTGTATTCTAATTTTGAGAAATATTGCAAAGCATATAATTGGCTCGTTCAAAAAACCACGGAGATGTGGCATCAGGTGCGCAAGACGCGCAGATATCGTGAGTTGGTTTCTGCCATTGCGAATACAGCTCCCAAAAGTAAGGAACGAAAAGCGTTGTACAAAAAACGTACGGAGCTGCTCGAATCATATGGCTTCACAAGCGTATTGTTCGAGAAGAAACTTAAAGCATATGCGAAATACTACCATCTGCATTCAGCTATCTCGCAAAAGATTGCTGCTCGTGTCTGGGATGCGTGGTACAAGTTTTTCTATAAGAACGGGAAATCCGTCCATTATAAAAAACTAGACGATTTCGTCAGCTTTGCAGCAAAAACAAACGGTACAGGCATTCAGTTCCTCGACGATAACGGTTTGTATATCAAATTCCGTGGACGCTGTATTCCGGTCAAGCTGCGCAAGGGTAATACCGCTTGGTATCAGCAGGAAGCACTTAAACGAAAAGTAAAGTTTTGCATCATCAAGCGCGAAATGATTCGCGGACGGTGGCGTTACTTTGTACAGCTTGCCTTGGACGGCTATCCGCCCATCAAATGCGACGGTAACGGGGTCGCAAAACATCCCGTTGAACCGGGTCACATTGGCATAGATATCGGCACGCAAACCATTGCTTTTAGTGGCAAAGATGTTTGCGACCTTCGTGTACTTGCACCGTCCGCTATAGCGGAAGCACGCAATGGCCTTACTAAGGAAATTGCTCGCATTATGCGACAAATGGACCGTTCACGCCGCGCGATGAATCCGCAATACTTTAACGAAAACGGAACCGTCAAACGCTTGAAGCGCAAGAACGGTCATAAGCAAATTCGTCATTGGAATTATAGTAAGAACTATTATCGGCTGCTGCATAGGCTGCGGGACTTGAACCGCAAACTTGCTGCCGTGCGTAAGACGGAGCATTATATTCTCGCCAATGAAATGCTGACATATGGCAACGAGTTCTATGTCGAGGACATGAACTACAAAGCCTTACAAAAACGCAGCAAGAAAACGAAAATCAATCCGAAAACTGGTAGAGCGTACACCAAAAAGCGATTCGGTAAATCCATCGGGCGCTGCGCTCCTGCTTTGTTTATCACCATTTTGGGGCAAAAAGCAAGTCGTTACGGAGGCAGCGTTATCAAGGTAAGCACCTTTGAAACAAAAGCCTCGCAGTTTGACCATACCGACGATAGTTATACCAAGAAGAAATTGTCCCAGCGTTTTGCGAAACTTTCCAACGGAACCGTTGTCCAGCGGGATATGTATTCCGCATTTCTTTTAACACACTTAGATGAAAGTCTTCAAGGTTACGATAAAGAAGCTATCGATAAAGACTTTCAACAATTTATGAAACTTCACAACGAAACAAAAGAACGCCTGCAAAACAGCCACGAATGGCTGCCCGCAAGCGTAGGATTTTAAAGCTTTTATAGTTTCAAAGGGAAACGACGCCGCCCTCGGCACTGCTGGGTGATTGCATCTCCGGATGCATGAGGTCAGTGAAACTCCTTAACGGGAGGATGTGTACCCAAGCGTTTCTTTCGGCATAAAGATAAGTTGTTAAACCACCGGCATACATGCAACCTGCTTTGCGCGGTACATGATTCTATGCATCGGTTTATTGAAACTGCTGAACGAAAGGCGAAAGCCCGTAATTCAACAAGTCAAGGGTCAGCTCAAACATAGCTGTGAATTCAACGCGATTGCGAAGAAAAACCTCCAACCATCTTTTGTTGCAAAGAGTGAGAATCCCACTCCGTAAGGGGTGGGAGTGCGTCAAGCGATACGAAGTATTTGTCGATGAACGAGGATGCGAACCCGACAAATTTGTCCAGCTCGTTCTTTTGTTTGAAGTACTTGCGGTACATCTCAGAGTCGGGTTTCACCAAAAATGCTATCTCAGTCATAGTTCAACATCCTCACTCATCCATCGGGATGGCATCCGTCACCTTATAGTGGCCGTTTCGCATGGAATAGCCAATGCTACTGGCAACATCAGCGCTCATGTTTGCATCACCGCTATTCAACGCCTGACTTACCTTTTCGATGGCATCATCATGGTTCTCGGCGTCGATGCAAACAGTGATGGAAACAGAAATGACAACATTGTAGGTATTCATGGTAAACTCTCCTTATTTTTTCTTGGTATCAATGGGATTCGGATTCTTGTATTCGGTCCAGAGGAAAAGGCGCTCCACGGGTGTCAGGATATCCGTGTCTTTGGCTTCCAACAGCGTGTTGGCACCATCATCACAAGAGAACGGATACGGGTATGTTGCAACCATGTCATCCTTATTGACTGTCAGATAGTGCTTGTTCAGGACATAGTAGGAACCCATAGACCGTGTCTTAACCTCGTGCCCGGAACACCATACGCGAATACTGCAATAACGTTTTCCGGTTACCTTGTCATCGACTTCCACCAATGCGGCCAGAATCATCTCATCAGGCTGCGTGCGGTAGAATTCGTGCATCTCCTCCTTCGTTCTGATAACGGCGGGCTTAATGTCATACCGTCTGATATCCTCGCGCAGAAGCTGTTCACCGGCGCTGTGCAGGAATTCCATGATAGGATAGAAGTCACCCGCTTCTCGGCCAAATTTCTCCCCTGCATGTGCGTAACAGCGGCAAGGATAGAAAATATGGTTGTCGATAGACTTTTCGTACTCTTTGAGTCCCTGATGAGTGAACGCGAATCCCATTGTTTCATAGTTGTTGCTCATAGGAGTGACCTCCACATGGTAGGATGCGACATGGGTCACTTCCTTGTATGCATCCACATAGTCGGCTTCATCAACGACGGACGACAACATTTCCGGAATATCCTTCTTATCCATGTCCCGCAGCTTTTCATACGGGATGTACGGCAAGCCAGGATTTTCCTTGTTGTATTCCTGAATGGCATCGTCATCGTCAAGGCCGAGCCGTGTCTGCACAAGTTCACTAACTGACGAATATTCATTACCCTTTTCGTCATAAAACCTGCTGTAATCGATTTCTTGACCTTCAATGACAGCGTCATCCAACTTCATGGTATCCTCTTTCGGAAGTTGCTGTTCAAGGACATGAATCGGCATATTTGTGCCGAAATTGTCCACGGAGCCCTCAAACTGCAGGGCGGCAAACCGCTTGAGATACCAGCCATTCTGGGGGTCAACCTTCACGGTCGTTTCAGAGGTAGCTATGAGCTCTCTTGCTTTTTCGTTTTCGGTCATAATAAACACTCCTTTTTGAAAATTAAAACAAAAAGGCGGGCCTCTCGCGATGAGAAGTCCGCCTTAAAGCGAAATTGTGAATTGTACGAGCACAGAATGCCTTTTATGAATGGTATCTATCGTACAATTCTTATTCTATTCGGTTCGCATAAATAGGCAAGGGAGAAAAGCGATTTTCTCTCCAACTCATGCGATTCCGAACACCTTTGCGTTGTTTTTATCCTCACGTTGACGCTGCTCGGAATAGGTCATGGTGTTTTTGTTGGAATTGAGGTATGCGAGTTCCTTCTCGGCATCCTCCTTGCTTTCAAACACCGTGACATTCAGCAACTCATTCGGAAGGTCGAAGTAAATTTCTGCGCCGGTATCGTCCTTCGTGGCGATATCGACGGTGACGGTACATTTCGGGCAACCGGTATCCCCTTTGCTGTGAGAATACCCGCGCCACACCTGCACATTTGTGATAGTGGCGGGATAAATCACATTCTTGCTGCGGGACTTGGAATAGGTGCGGTTGTTCTTGTTACGACCGCGAACCTCTGTGATGACCCATACGGGCTTGTCAATCAACGCAAGAGCGTTGGAAAGGTTGAGATTATTAAACATTTTTTGTTCTCCTTTTTTGCTATGGTTATTCTCTGATGGCGATAGGCGGAGTCTTGTCGAGCAGCGTGTTGATGTTCCAGCCGCAAAGGGTCAAGAGCACCTCAGATGCGGGACTCTGATTCCGGATATCGTTTGCCAGGTGAAACCCGATGTGTGCATAGGTATCATCATCGCTTGCAATTTCGTTTTTGACGGTCTCGGCAAAATTTTCAGCCAGTTCCGCGTTGTCGGCGATGACATTCATGGCCTCGTTCACGACGCGGTCCTTGACTACGAATGCGTCATCGGCAAAGTAGTCACATTCCGGGCAATGCGGCTTAGCCCTCACACCGCTGGATACGGAAATCAGCTTGCAGCCACACGAGGGGCAAGTAAAAAAAAACGGATGATTGGTCGGTAAGGTCATAAAAATACGCTCCTTTTTGATATGGTTTTGGAAAATTGTGCGCAGACAGCATTGGGGTCTGCGCGTTGTTAAGCACGGGAAACGATTGCTCCCCGCAGATTAGATATTGGGACTTTCGTAGTCGCACAGCTTGCCGTCAACCAGTTCCCACTGCATGTGTCCGCCTTTACAAAGCACATCGAAGCGTGCATAGTTGAAGCTTTCACTGACATACAGAGGTTTTCTAATTTCGGCTTTTGCAAGCCGGACATTTCCGTATCGGTTCGACTCATAGGTCTCTACATCCGGGATGATGACAAGTTTTGAGGCGTTGAAGCCGAAGCGGGCGGCAATGAAAACCTCAGCGTCTGACTGCACCGCGAACAGGTTTTTTCCGTTTCGTTCACAGGCGGCGGAAAGACTGCGATAGGAAGTGTCGGAATAATGGGTGCCGTACTTGATGGATGGTTTCCAGTCCTCGAGGGTATCGATTTTCTTTTCCAGTTCCTTGATGGTACTGTTCAGACTTTTGATTTCCGCAAGCCGGTCCTTCAACAGATTCCGGATACCGTCTTTTTTGAGCCACTGCTTGCAGAAAACCTGCTTGTCTTCTTGACAAGCCATGTATGCGGCTTCAATGACGTTGTATTCCTCCGAGGTGACTTTTACCTTCGTAAGCTTCTCAAACTCTTGCTGCATCATGATATTTCACGCTCCTTTACTCACTATAATCAAGCCGCTGACCACAGACAGGGCAGCGGTCATAGTGAGGGTTCTCGTAGTAGCCGTCGTTGCAGTCTCCGCCAAGGTCAGCATTGCAATGCGGGCAGAGATTCGGCGACCAGCTATTAGAGATGGGATGTTTTGGAATCTGCAGTTCGCAGGCTTCGATAGCTGTCATCAGAGGAGATGTTCCCCTTGCGCCCATGAGTCCGCCGTTCAGAAGGTTTTGCAGATAGCGAACAGCATTGCGGTAATCGTGCTCAGAAGTCATTTGGACGCCACCTCCTCACCGAACAGTGCGGAGATACCGTCGAGGATTTTCTGCGCATCATTTACCGGCTTTTCCTCATATCCACGCCACGCCTTTTGGAAGAACTTCAAGTCTTCGATGATTTCAGAGCGGGTCACATCATCCATCAGCTCAAAAGCTTTGTTCCAGAGGCTGTCAACCTTCAGAGCGTTAAAACGAGGACCGTAGCAAAGTTGAAGCGTATCAATGTCCTTCGCCAATGCAAGGCATTTGGTGTAAGTACACGTCACTTCCTGCTCACGCTTGCTGAGCTCACCGTCGAAAGTGTTTCCAACTACATGAATATCGGAGCAATCCCAAAGGAAAACGGGGTCACTAAGACGGTTGGGCTCACAGGAAACAACCGTAAAGCTTGTCAGCGCCTCGTCGTACTTCACAATACCCTTGTAACGCTGCATGTGTTTCGTGTCGGTCCTCTGCCAAAAGGTGATGATGTCGTCCTCAAAGACGGGGGTCTCCAACACATCATCAATTCCCGTGTATTGCCCTACTGTTTCAGCATATACAACATGCTTCTCAACCTTCGGGTCTTGGGTATAGATGATGGCGCGTTCATAGCCTTTGTTCTGAGGAAAGATGCCGCCTGTGACCCAGATGCCGGGCAGAGGCTTACCGGATATGGAGGTCTTCTCCCCTTTGTGCCGAGTCTGACCACGGAATAATATTTTTCTGGTTGCCATATAAATACTCCCTTCTACGCAAAAAGGCGGGCCTCCCGATTCTTCGGAAAGTCCGCCTCAGCGAAATTATGAATTTTTGTACGAACACAAAAAGTGCCTTAGTAGATGGTATCTATCGTACAAATACCATTCTAGGCGGTTCGCACACTTTGGCAAGTAAAAAAATGCCGCCCATCCAAAGATGAGCGGGGAAAATGTCAATCAAATTGCTCCATGAGTTGGCTGAGCCACATGGGACGATACGTTCCAACGGGAAGAATCTGCCCGTTACGGTATTCCGCCACGAGAACAAATCCGTTGTCATTGTCGAAAAACTTGGCTTCATCGCAATACGGAAGAATTTTCAGGACATCTTCGAAACGATGAGAGAATCGAGCCTTTACATCCTTGGTAGGAATGTCGTGCCCACCGCGTTCTACGCGGTTTTGGATTCGCCGAATACTTTCCTCGGCAGTGTCCAAACCGACATAGTACAGGCGAATATAGTATCCGGCCTCCTTTGCGCGTTTGCAGAGGCGTTTCGGATATCCCCCAGAAAGAGTTGTCTCCTGCGTAAAATTCACGCCGTCCTCTAAGGCTTGCTCGATATGTTTGACGGCAAGCTTGCCGCCCTCGTACTCGTCGCCGCCGCATTGAACGGTCAGCTTATCAGGGTCTACCACAATACCAAGGTCGCTGCGCTCAGAACGCAAAGAACCAGTCAAGCTGGATTTCCCCGCACCATTTACGCCGCCGATAAGAGTGTATGTTTTCACGGTATCACCTCTATTTTTATTATACCATATTGCATCATATACACGCAATGCGTTTGAGAATACTTTTAATCTTCCTGCTCATCGGAACCGAAGATTTCAGCAAGGTTGTCAAGAATGTCCTTGGCTCTTTCTGCTATATTTGCGTCATCAAATTCATCCTCGGCGTAGTATTCCTGCTTATCCTGCAAAGCTTTGATAATCGCCTTGCGATAAGTGGGGTTCAGAAGATTGTCTGCGATGTCAGAGATGCTTTCCACGCCTTCGTTGTCGTGGTACTCATAGGGGTCGTCATCGAAAGCCAGGCTGTCGAGTTTGGAAGCAATATCGAGGAATCTTTCGCGTGGTACGGACAGCACATCATTTGTGCATTTCCGAACCGGTGCATCGGCTTGGGTAGTTGTTTTGGTCATAATTCTTTACTCCTTTTGTTTGCAAACAAAAAGGCGGGCCTCCCAAAATTCGGGAAGTCCGCTAATTTGCAGATTGTGAATTGTACGAACACAAAAAGTGCTTGAGTAGATGGTATCTATCGTACGAATACCATTCTAGGCGGTTCGCACATTTTAGCAAGTAAAAAATGCCGCCCATCCGAAGATGAGCGGCGACTTTTTATTTCTTCGCTCCTATGAGGACTTCGCCTTCTCCGGATACAACGAACCAGCCTGTATCTTTACGGTATTCAGCACTGAACAAGCTTGCGAAGTTGTACCCTCCGGAAAATCCGATGTGTTTCAGCGAAAATGTCAGCTGCAAATAAGCATCCGAAGAAGTGCCGTTGCAGTCGTTTTCCAAAGAAATATTCAAACGATAAAAGTCCGGACGAGCGAGGTACTTATCGACAATGTCCTTGTCGTAGGTGATGTCGTGGAAGCAGCAGGACGAGAATGTCTGCAGATATACTTCGCGGTACGTATGGCCGAAAAGACCACACTTATCGCGCAGATTCTCCGGCCAATTCACCTCGATGCGACCATTGGGTTTGAGACATGTTGTAGGCATCTGTTCCACGCCGATGCCGTAATAGTGGCGGACAAACTCAAACAGCGACTCCCAGTCGATGCCATTGTAAAATTCAGTCAGCTTCTCACCATCGCGAAGCTGGTAGGTTTCGGTGACCATATGCATTTCGTATCACTCCTTTGTTTGTTGGTATGCATTTTCGAAGGCTTTCTCGTCCAAAGCAAAATACTTGTGCGTGAACCAAAAATCTGTCGGTTCCCGTTCTGCGTCCGGGAACAGAGAGTTGCCTGCTACGACAACTCCCGGAACGCCAATGCAGCACATCTGGATGTAGCACATCTTGCAGGCCAGAGGGTCAATGTCTTGTGCTACAAACAGAACATACTTGTCCCAGTCCGGGTCAGTGGATTCCAACTGCTCGCGCATTGCATTGTACCCCGCCAGAAGCAGACATCCGGCACCACAGCACGGGTCGTTTACGCGCCAGACACGGGACTTGTCCAGAACGACAGAATCCGGCATGCTCATGCGTGCCATCATCTGTCCGACATTGTACGGCGTGAAAAATTGCCCGGCTTGGCTTTTGCTTAATCCGAGATTATGGTAAACGGTGCCAAGAAAATCCTGCTCAGGGTTTTCCAAGAGCGCGGTCATTGTGATGGCGGTAAGCACCGCAAACTGCTGTACGGTCTTTTCATCGTATTTCTGGACGATGGCATTGTACTGTTCCTCTCTTGTGTCTCTGCACCGCAAATCACAGGTGTTCGCAAGTGCAATGGCGTGCATATCGATGTAGTCATACCAGAGTTCGCTGCGACCGTATCGGGCGCTCATCTCATAGAAAACCTTGATAAACTCATCGACCGGAGAAACCGCCTTTTTCGGGTTGCTCATAAAAACTCCTTTCATAGTAAAACAAAAAGCGGACCTCCCAAAAATCGAGAAGTCAGCTTATTTGCAGATTGTGAATTGTACGAACACAAATTGTGCTTTGGATGGTATCTATCGTACAATTACTATTTTATGCGGTTCGCACATCGGGGCAAGTACCAGCTATTGGATTTCTGCTTTCAGCCATTGTAGATACCGGTATCGCTCGGCTTCGTTCTGAATCCCCTGCAAAGCGAAAGTTATGAACGGCACATCCGTGCAATGGTTGTACAGCCACGGCTCGAGGGCGAGTGCCTCAAAAATATCATTGTAGCAAGTATTGCGCCGATAATATTCGAGGTTTTCATCTTCGATTTCGTAGTCGAACTTTGCGCGGATTTCTTCCGCCGTATAGTTTTCGGCTTTTGCGGCGGCGTTCGCAAAGAACGGGATATTGCCTTCCTTCCATTCGAAAAACGGATAATCCTGGTCGCAGGAGTTCTGAAAATATATACTCAGCGGCCATTTCTCGCTTGCGTTTTCAGGCGGCATCATGATGATACCGAGCAGCTTGTGCTCTTCCCAATACAGAAAACGGAAGGTAAACAATGCCTCAAGCCAATACCGGTCAGCGGTATCTGCCAGCGTATCGGCTCTGCGATTTTTGCTCTCCTCATCCGCAATGTACCCGGTACGAACCGAAGGAATATAATACAGATTATCCCTGATGGTTTTCCTGATATTCTTTTCTGTCATCTGAGATTGCGTATATTCCAGCGCAATCGCCATGGCTTCCTGCAAACTGTTCGCCTGCGCAAAGCCCATGTCAAAACCGTAACTCATGGTATGGAACTCCTTTTTGTTTGACGGGTTTCTGGTTTATGGTATTGGTGTCAGATGCCAAGGCGCTGGGCGGCAGTCTCGATATCGCAGAAGCACAGAAGCTCCTGACCATATCGAAAACCGTCAAACCCATCGCTGTAAGAATAGTCGATACGGCCTTTGCTATCGCGTTTGACCAGCTTCTTAAAAGCATCTTCCAGAGTCGTTTTGCCACTGTTCACGGCTTCTGTAACCATGTCGTTGAACTCGTCGCTCATGTCAATGCCAACAGGGTCAGGAAACATCATGCTGCGAGCGTAATCGCGAAAGTCTGCTATATCCATGAAATAGTCATTGTCAACTTCTGTGCGAATAGTGTTTGTCAGTTTTCTCATTCTCTTTTCTCCTTTTTGTTGGAAGGCAGAATTAGATTTTTTCAACCTCATCTGCGCCATATACAACATTCAGTCCGGAACCATTGTCCCAGTGCATGAGAAGATTACCGATGCTGTCAACACCGACAACCGTCCCCTCCGTGCCAATAGGCGGGGCTTGCACATCATCCATTTTGACAAGACGGACGCGAGTGCCGTTGGGATATTTGGCGCGGAGCATTTCGATAATTTCCTTAGTTGCGTTTGCTCTGATTTTTGTTGCTTGGCAGATGAGCGTTGCGAGTGTTTCAGGGGTGTTGAACCGGCTCACGGAAGGGCCTTTCCAGGTCCCGATGCTGCCATTGATACCATTGCGCAGTTTGATGCCGCTGCCGCCTTTCTCTTTCCAGTCATGCAGGTTGACAGAGTAGTCATCCAGAAGGACAAAAGACTTGTCAATGCATGGCATTTTTAGACGATTGGCAGCTGCTGTAGCCTTGCTTTCTCCGCAAGGAACGAAAATCCTATGTGCAGCATCGATTTCCGGCACATACACATCCAGCCATCCGTATTTCTCTTCTACCGAAGCAGGGTTCTCCGGCATGAATGCGGACAGCGCATAGATATCAAGTTCGGGATGCGCGTTGCAAAGGATTCTTACGGCATCCACCACCGTCTGATACGGAGGCAGGTCCCGGAAATAGTTCTCCTGCAGTAAATCTTCAAAACACGCGGCTTGCTGCCACGCTGCGAGTGTGCCGTCCATGTCGATGAACAGCCGAGCCGTAATGATGTTATCGGTCATAATGAACCTCCCTATTTGTTAAGTGTGAGCGTCAATGAAGTTCTCGTCCAGAACGAAGAATCTGTTGTCTTGAACCGTATCAGTGGCATACCAAAGTTTATCTGCAACATTGTACAGATAACCATAGGTGATGTTTTCCTCTTTGAGGATGTTCAGGAACAGAGTCTCAGCGTTTTTCAGAACAACAGGAGTATCGACTACTACGCTGTCGATTTCCAAGTCATCGCCTCTGTCCCGATGATAGGCAGTTGTTATACCTCCTTTAGGACCGTGACGAACAGGTGTATCAAATCTGTGCGTTTCTCCCTCGTCCGGGGCAAGACGCTCACGAACCATTGAAAGACTTCCAAGGTCAACGAGTGCTGTTGCAAGTTCCGGGGTGTTATAATGCTCAAGAAGCATTTTGCCAAGATAAGACGGGTAGCCATCAGAATGGCAATAGACGAACTTGATGATTCCTTCTTTGCAAAGTACTCCGATAAAGCTTGGTGTGCTCATTGGTTCTCCTCCTTGGTAGTCGGGACCTCAACAACTGTCCACCAATCGATGAAATCGGGACCTTTGATGTGGATGTTTTCGAGAATAAATGTTTTCATACAAAGCTCCTTTTTTTGTCGTTCGCAAACAAAAAGGCAGGCTCACCCGAAGATGAGTCTGCCTGAATGCTTGCAGATTGTGAATTGTACGAACGCTGGATTGCGCCTTGGTAGATGGTATCTATCGTACAATATCTATTCTATGCTGTTCGCACAGCCTGGCAAGCAAAAAGTGCCGCCTACCCGAAGGTAGACGGCTGAATGCTATTGGTTAGTTGAGGTTCGATTTTGTCATGACATGGACGCGATATACCGTGTTGGTGTCTTCGTCCTTCAATTCCCAGCAGCCGGTAAAGCCATCGCAGGGTTCAGTGACGACAACTTCCTTGCCGGTATTATCGTACAGGATAGCCTCAGTCCAAGAATCGTCTTTGCCGCCGCAGCAGCGGATGTCCATTTCAAACCCGTCGGAGAATTTCGCAGTCTTGCTCAGCAAAGAACCATCGCCTTGCACTTCCTCGCCGCGAAGGTATTTCTTAATGCGCTCAGCATACGGTTTGTTGACATATATAGTTTCTTCCAGAACGGTTTTCTTTGGAAGTACATTGACAAGAACATGATATTCGGCACCGTTATAGGGGATGACCCAATGATTGCAGAATGCCTTGGTGTTCTTTGTTTTGTATACCGTCTTGCCGTTCATGGCAAGCGTTACCATACCAGAAACACCATCTTTGCTGTTTCCTTTCCAAAGGACGGAAACAATGGTGTTGTCTGCGGCAAATACGACATCACTGATTTGATACTCGTCGTTGATGCTGTCAGGGTCATTGAGATGGCGGATAAGAGCATCGTATTCCGATTTCTCCATCTGGATGTGGTTTACAAAGATGCGTTCAAAGCACTTGCTTCTCTCGTACATGCGTGCCACATACAGAACAGTCTCGACCAGGTCCTCGACAGTTCCGGCTGTCATGGAATCCAGCGTACGGCGAGCCCACAGGTCAACACAATCCTCGATAATACTGCACTCACAAACTCTGTGAAGGCTGGGATAGGTCACGCTGATAAGCTGCATACGAAGGGCAGGTTTGTTACCTTTTGGATAAATGTCATTGATGGGAAAATTGAGGGGGTCAAGGCTGACACTTTCAGGGACCTCACCGAACCCCGACCAACGACCGGGATTCCGTTCTGCCATGAATTCACGGGCGAAACGCTCTGCAGTCTCCTTCGTCAAACCATGCCATTCTTTGACATCGCGGCTTTTCTCGATGGAAGAAACTGCATCGCTGACGGCAGTGAGGAAATCGCTCTGGTTCTCTTCCTGATTCCGTCTGGTTTCGTCCACCAGCTGCTCTAAGAGGGCTGCATCGCGCAGATACTTGGCGGCAACGGGAGCCGATACCTCGGCAGAATCCGGAATTGCTACCGCAGTGTTGAGGTATTCTCTAATATCCTTTTCGTCCTGCAACCTCTCGCAGAACTCCGAAAGCGCATCGAGTTCATCCAGAGAAAACTCGATTTTCGCGCTCGGCTGCTTAGCGGTTTTGGTGATAATGATGCCTGTGTTGATTTTTTTGATTTTCATAATTTTTTATTACACTCCTTTTTTGAACGCAAAAAGGCGGACCTCCCAGAATCAGGAAGTCCGCCTTAAAGCGAAATTATGAATTGTACGAACGCGGATAGCGCCTCAGTAGATGGTATCTATCGTACAACTATTATTCTACTCCATTCGCATAAGCACGCAACGGTATTTCGATTATTTCCCGAATAGCGGGTTTTCCCAAAGAACTTTGCGCCCGCTCGATACAGAAACGATAACCTTGAAGGGAATACTGTGCCGATGTCCACGACCGTACCACTGGCAATTTTCTTCCAGAAAATGTTCCACTTCTTCCTGATGACGAACCGGGGAAATCACGAAGGTGTCAAGACTTTTAGTCCGAATCGTATCGTAGGACTCAATACCGACAGCAGGATACACGACTTGCATAGACTTGCCACCAGCTTCAATGTTCAGGCGAACAGTTTTGCGGTCTTTGACAGCAGCCATCAGATTCTTGCAGATACTTTCCCAGCAAGAAGGGTCAGCGCTGAACGCATCCAGATATTGCCTGGTCTGAACCAGATATGCCACAAAAGGTTCAGCAAACTCCTTGGCGAACGAATCCCAGATTCCAGACTGTTCCAGAACCTTGGCAAACCGCTCTTCCCATCCGGTGGGGTTTGCAAGGTAATCAATGATAACAGAATCGTCGAATTTCTCCAGAAGTTTCAACATCACGTCGAGCGAAGTGGTGTCGTTGCTCCGGTCATACACATACTGCTTCACGGCGCTGTCGTATGTCAGGGACTGAAACTTCTTGTTCTTCATCACCTCAGCAGATGGGGTGTAGGTCTTCTCGATGTATGCGAGAAACTTTTCTCTCATTTCAGCCGTGACCCAGTTGGAATCCGCCTGCCGGTAATCGTCAAAGAGCAGTGCGAATGCAGCAGACTTGCAGCAGGTTTCTTTGCGGTCAACGATGAACGCCATGAATTCGAGACCATTCTTAATGCTGAAATGGTACGCACCCATAGCCAGAGGGAAAGAGCCGAAATCCTGCTCGTACAGCGCTTCGACATAATGTTCTCCCTTAGCCAAAGGAACGCGCACAAAGCGGCGGAAAGCGGTGCCTTCGAAAGCGTTGGTAATAACACCCTCCAGAACGGTATCCGAGTCATTTGCGATATAGGAATCGAAGATTTCCTTTGTGATAGTTTTGCAGTACATATAAACCTCCTATGGTTTAAACCTTTTTCTTCAGAACGACGTAATGAAAGCCGATAAGTTGCTTGGGAACATCGACGGAGGACTCGTCATCCGGGTCGAAATAACCCGTCTCGACTGAAAGCCCCATAGCTTCCATACCGCTTGCAACCACCTCAAGCTCCTGTTTGTTGTGGGAAACGATAGTGTTTTCCACGAACTCCACAGTGTTTTCAGATTTGGATGCAAGGCGCTTGCCGTAAACGATATAATCGAAATTTTGAAGAAAAATTCCGGAAGAAAGGTCACTGAGTTGCTTTTCGGTGATGGCTTTCTGACGATTCAGATAATCGTCATTCATGGATTTAACGCACGTTACATCTTCATCGACCCAAAGGATGCGTTTTGATTCATCCCCGTCAGCACGAATACCGTCAGCAATGATGGCAAGAGGCTGGTCAGTCTCCATATCATCATCACCGGCGTAAAGATGACCCATTACGATGTCGTTGGTATCGTTCGGCAGCTCGAGGCGGAACCAAGAACAGTGGCGATGGCTTTTTTCATTATCGGTCGTAAGCCAAATGCCGGGATAGGACTCTTTGGTTTCTTCACCAAGAGAAAATTCCGCATTGGCACTGTCTGCGCCAAGAACTGTTGATACGGTAAGAGAAATAGGCGGTTTCTCGTCTTTCGGCCAGAACACCTCGATAACTTTCTCGATAGGGACGACGACAGATACGGGTTTTCCGCTGAAATTAGAAGAAAGTTTCAGTTCCATGTTAATGTACTCCTTGTTATAATTGGTTGTTTTTAGATATCGACGTAGTAGTATCCCGTCAGAGAATCTACCTCACCGCTGCGTTTGTCTTCCTCAGGGTTGAAATATCCGGTAACGGCATCGAAACCCATTGAATCCAACATATCCGCAATGCGATTTACAGTAGTTTCGTCCTTTGAGACAATCATGGATTTGTCATACTTTACATAGCCGTGCGTGGCTTCCTCCAAACGCGTTCCGAAATCGGCGTAGCTGAACGGTTGGTCAAACTGTTTCTCAGTGGCGGCAAACAGCTTATACTTGTTTTCACCCTCGGACTCTTCACAGAAATCCTGAACGCTGACGGTTCTTTTGTTTGCGAAAACGATTCGCGGAGAATCGTCATCAGCTGCCCGATAGCCGTCCACAATGCGAAGCAGCCAATCATCGCTTTCCGTTTCGTTGTTACCGGAATACAGGTATCCGGTCACGAATGGATTCAGCGTGTTCGGAGCTTCAAGAGAACACCAGAGTGCTTCGGTGTCAAACTTTTCATTTCGACTCTCAAGGTCAACACTCAGGTAGTTCTCCTCCTTCTCATCGCAAATCGTCATGGCGGCAAGGATGGTCTCATCCTTAACCTTGGCAGACATTTCGATGCGGTTGGGTTTGCTGTTTTCGTCAGACCAGTATTTCTGAATCAGGTCTTCGATGGGAATGACAACCTTTTCGCCATTATTGCCTTTTAACGTGATGTCCATAATTCATTCTCCTTGTTATTTTTCGATGTAGTCGCAGATGTAGTTCAGTATACCGTTCTTTTCAAGGTCGTCGCCGATAAAGCCACTGCAGGAATCAACGACATTGCCGTCTTCGTCCGTGATGCAGTATTGCCAGCAATTTCCCTGCAGATAGTCGCTGTATGCTTCGAGCTCGCTGCAGATGCAGTCCTTAGCACGGGACATTGCTTCACAGCGGGATACGGGCGTATCGGAAATCCCCTGCTTCATGAAGTCGTTGATGTTAGCGACCGCAAAGCCGATGCAGGCAGAATCCCAAATGTCAGGAAACGGAACTGTGCGGAGTGCAATGCCACTGTGTTCGCGGAAAAAAATGGGCAGAATAGCATATTCACCTGTTTTCGCAAGTGTCCGCTTTGTTTCGTTCAGGTAGTAGGCACTGTCAATGATATCGCCTATCTTGCGGCGAGGACTTTTGAGACAGTAAAAAGTGGCTGCATTGCAGTCATTTTCGCGTGGGTTTTCGATGTCCGTGTCGCGGCTTATGTCGAGGCACAAGTCTTCTTTGAGGGTGATTTCTCGGTAATCGTAAACGGTCATTTGGAATCTTCCTTTCTGATAAATGCAAAAAGGCGGACCTCCCAAAAATCGGGAAGTCCGCCTTAAAGCAGAATTGTGAATTGTACGAACGCAGGATGCGCCTTGGTAGAATGGTATCTATCGTACAGTTACTATTCTATTCCATTCGCACAGCCTGGCAAGCAAAAAAGTGCCGCTCATCCGAGGATGAGCGGCGAAGAGTTATATTTTAGATATGGAAAACAGTCCACTCGCGGTTTGGATAATCGTCGCAGAAGCTTGCGAAGGCGAGCGGCGCACCGTTGTCTTGACTGTCCTTGTTAGAGTGTACGAAGACATTGTAGTCTTCCATATCCTCAACATCATCGGCAGTGGCATCCTCGTCGAAGACATCGTTGACGCTTTCCGCAATCAACTCTTTCATTTCCTCAAACGCCTCATCGAAACTGT
>ERZ779890.184-NODE-184-length-71871-cov-14.021193_pt1 | contig 71871 bp, 74 predicted proteins | sample MGYA00511553_ERZ779890 | MGnify/ENA primary metagenome ERZ779890 (study PRJEB29588, sample SAMEA2152064) | human gut metagenome | biome: human gut; feature: human-associated habitat; material: faeces | place: Denmark | collected 2008/2010 ... | reverse complement strand
GAGGCAAAAAACCGCCCGAAAATGCTCGAATATACAAACTTGTTCAAAAATGTTTTGGTATATTTTTTTGATTCGGTTTTCATTCATCACAATTGTCGGATGTCGCCATGCAGACATATTGACACAAAGCACAAATTAGTATAAGATTATAGTGCAAATGCAGCGGCAGTGCAATTCAACCGATAATACCGGTCATGCTGCGTCCGTTTCAGATTCTGTCGGTCAAAGGCACAAGCCGCAGCACAGCAAAAAATCTTTGGAGGCAAAAGATGTATCCTTATATAAACCTTTTCGGGCTAAGTATTCCGAGTTACGGATTGATGATGGCATTGGCATTCATTGCGGCCATTCTTATTGCATACCATCGAACAAGCAAAGCCGGACTTGACACCGATGCGCTGCTGACGCTTGCAATAATAACGCTCACATGCGGCCTTGCCGGTTCATATCTGCTTTACATTTTTGTTACTTATTCCCTCAGTGAAATCTGGGGAAGCATTGTTGACGGCAGCTTCAGTGTTTTCAAAAGCGGCGGATTGGTATTCTACGGAGGGCTCATCGTCGGCGTGCTTTCCGGGTGGATATATCTGCACGCAAAAAAAGCCAGCTTCTATGAATACGCGGCTGTTATTGTTCCCGCAATTCCGCTTGCCCACGCCATTGGGCGAATCGGCTGTTTCCTTGCCGGATGCTGTTACGGGCGCATAATTGACACTCCGATTTCCGTATACTACCGCAATCCGATCGGCGGTGCACCTGTCGGTGTTCCTGTTTTTCCGATTCAGCTTGTCGAATCCGCATGTAATATCCTGGTGTTTGTTATTCTGCTCATATACACACGCAAACGGTTGAAGGCAGGGAGTGTTCTGTTCCTTTATGCTTTCCTGTACGGCATTGAGCGTTTCTGCCTTGAGTATTTCCGCGCAGATGAGATCCGCGGAATTTTCCTTGGCCTGTCAACTTCGCAGTGGATCAGCATCGCAATGATAATATTTGGCATCGTAGGTTTTGTTTTGGCTCGCCGCCGCGAGAATCGCATAAACAAAGCGCAAAGCGGCGAGCAAATTCAAACCGAACCGTTGAGCGATAATATTCATTCGGAAAATTCGCCTTCCAACGTCGGTTGATGCTCTCGTTTGCTCAGCAGCAACCAAATTGCAATGCATTATTTTAACCGCTGCATTAACCTTGAATAACGATGCACAAATTTTCCGGTTATTTTTTACAGGACCGCCGCTCAAGGCGGTCTTTTCTTTAAGCATACTGTGATATATAATCTATTTTAGTTTTTTTAACCGAAATTGATGTTTTTTATGAAAGGATTCTGTATAATACAACCATAAAAAGAGAAGGGAGAATAACCAATGTCCGCAGAACGATCGATATCCGGCAACACAAGACGGCAGCTGATTTCTGCAATCAAGCAGCTGATGTCCACTCAGTCGTTCCGCTCAATTCGCGTGAACGATATTTGCGACCTCTGCCATATAAACCGCAAAAGTTTCTATTATCACTATAAAGACAAGTTCGACCTTGTCAACAACGTGTTCTATACCGAGTTCATCCTGCCCGCATCCCAAAAGCATTATGTTTCTGATTGGGATCTGCTTTCCGACATGAGCCGTTATATGTACGGCTGCAAAGCATTCTATCGAAATGCACTGCTCATTCGCGGACAGAATTCTTTTTATGATTATTTCACGGCAACGCTTGAGAGCATATGCGCAGCACTTGCGGCAAGTTCGCCCGGATGTACCCGAAACTCCGCAAAGTTTCTTTCCCGAATGCTTGCAAGCGCATTTGAGTACTGGCTCAACGAAAAGGATCCCTTAAGTCCGGAGAGTTTCATTGCAACGATTCGTCCGCTGCTGCTCACATCCGGAAATGGTCTTTCGGCAGTTGCAGGCTACGGATCTGACTTCGCCGCACTTACGCCCAACGCCTGACTTAATCCAAACATCCAAGTCGATTTGACTCAAGACAGGCTCTAAGCATGGTTCTGTCATGTTTTCCGTTCATGCCTCTGTATTATCGGCATGGATAACGTTTGCAATGTTCCTTTGCAGGTTTTTTCCTTCCTGCATTTTCATCGTCGGTACCGCCCTGCTGCTTTTGTTGTTTTTTCGGCAGGGCGGTCTTTGCTTCAAAAGCGCACCTCGGAGTCGCCGAACAGGGTATTTTCCCTTGTTTTGGAACCCACACACAAAAAAGAGGCTCTTTTTTCGATAAAAAAGTCCAAAATAAAATATATATTGCGTTCAGGTATTTGTCATTCATGACATTAGTGCTATAATAGTATTCATAACCGAATGACGGCTCACCCCGTCCTTTAAATTCAAGGAGGTTCACTTATGGTCAAACTAACCATTGATGAGAATCGCTGCAAGGGCTGCGGCCTCTGTGTGCGTGCATGTCCCAAGAAACTTCTTGAGCTTGCAAAACAAAAGCTCAACGAAAAGGGTTATCACCCCGCAATGATGACTGACCCCGAAGCATGTGTTGCCTGCGCAAGCTGCGCACGCACCTGCCCCGATGCAGTTATCACCATTGAAAAAGAGTAGGAGGAAAAGAACATGGCAAAGAAATTGATGAAGGGCTGCGAAGCTGTTGCAGAAGCTGCTATTCAGGCAGGCTGCCACTACTTCTTCGGTTATCCCATCACTCCCCAGAACGACATTCCCGAATACATGGCGCGTCGCCTTCCTCAGGTGGGCGGCTGCTTCCTCCAGGCAGAGAGCGAAGTTGCTGCAATCAACATGGTCTACGGCGCAGCAGCTGCCGGTGCAAGGTGCATGACAAGCTCCTCCAGCCCCGGAATCAGCCTTAAGCAGGAAGGCATGACCTATCTTGCAGGCGCAGAGCTTCCCTGTGTTGTTGTTAATATGGTTCGCGGCGGCCCCGGATTGGGTTCCATTCAGCCCTCCCAGGGCGACTATTTCCAGGCAACCCGCGGCGGCGGACACGGCGATTACCATCCCATCGTTCTCGCTCCCGCTTCCGTTCAGGAAACCGTTGACCTTATGCAGGATGCATTCGACCTTGCAGACATCTACCGCACTCCCGTTATGATCCTTGCCGACGGTATCATCGGTCAGATCATGGAACCCGTTGAGTTCCACGAGAAGAAGGAAACCCGCGAGCTTCCCGCAAAGGACTGGGCAGCAACCGGTTGGAGTCCCGCAAGCAATCGTCCCCGTGCAATCGTCAACTCTCTCTACATTGAAGTTGAAGAGCTTCAGGAGCTGAATGACAGGCTTCAGGCAAGGTATCAGCACATTCGTGAAAATGAATCCCGCGCTGAGCTTTACAACACCGAAGGTGCGGAAATTATCGTTTGCGCATACGGCACCGTTGCCCGCATTTGCAAAGCCGCAATCGGTCTTTGCGCAAAGCAGGGCGTTAAAGTCGGTCTGTTCCGCCCGATCACCGCATGGCCCTTCCCCGAGAAGCAGCTTGCGAAAGCAATGGCTCAGGACAGCGTAAAGAAAGCAATCGCTGTTGAAATCAGTGCAGGTCAGATGCTTGAAGATGTCAAGCTGACCGTAAACGGCACCAAGCCCGTTGAGTTCTACGGCAAACCCGGCAGCTACACGCCGACAGCCGAAGAAATTGCAGAATATATCATGAAATCAAGGGAGGCTTAATTATGCAGACCGTATTTAAGAAAACCCCTATCCTGACCGATGCGGTGCTTCATTATTGCCCCGGCTGCGGTCATGGTATCGTTCACAGGCTCGTTGCGGAAGTTGTTGACGAGCTCGGCATTCAGGATCGCACAATCGCAATCGTTCCCGTCGGCTGCGCAGTATTCGGATATAAATACTTCAATCTCGACTCCATCGAGGCAGCACACGGAAGAGCGCCCGCCGCTGCAACCGGTGTTAAGCGCACCAACCCCAACAATGTTGTTTTCACATATCAGGGTGACGGCGACCTTGCTTCCATCGGCACGGCTGAAATCGTTCACGCTGCACACCGCGGCGAAAAGATCACCACGATCTTCATCAACAATGCAATTTACGGCATGACCGGCGGTCAGATGGCTCCCACGACTCTTGTCGGACAAAAGACCACAACCAGCCCCTACGGCCGTGATAAGGATCATTGCGGCAGCCCCATCCGCATCGCGGAAATGCTCGCAACCATTGAAGGCAGCGCATACATTGAGCGCGTTGCCGTCAACTCCCCCGCTAACATCGTCCGCGCCAAGAAGGCTATCAAGAACGCTTTTGAATGCCAGCTCGCAGGCAAGGGCTTCAGCCTTGTAGAGGTTCTGTCCAACTGCCCCACAAACTGGGGTATGAGTCCCGTAGAATCTATGGAATGGCTCGAAAAGAACATGATCCCCTATTATCCTCTCGGCGTTAAGAAAGACATCACCAAGGAGGTATAAGTTATGCTTTGGACTAATATTTTCGCAGGCTTCGGCGGTCAGGGCGTTTTGCTCATCGGTCAGCTCCTTGCGTATGCCGGCATGTATGAGGGCAAAAATGTCAGCTGGCTCCCCTCCTACGGCCCCGAAATGCGCGGCGGTACCGCAAACTGCTCCGTTGTTGTTTCCGATGAACCCGTTGCGTCCCCCGTTATCAACAAGTGCGACTGCGTTATCGCGATGAACCGTCCCTCTCTCGACAAATTCGAGCAGAATGTTCTTCCCGGCGGCAAGCTGTTCATCAACAGCTCCATCATCGACAAAAAGGCAACCCGCACCGATATCGATGTTTACTACGTGCCCTGCAACGAAATTGCAGACAAGCTCAACAACCCCAAAGTTGCAAACATGGCAATGCTCGGTGCGTACCTTGAAGCAACCAAGGCTGTTCAGACCAAGAGTGTTCTTGATGCACTGCTCTATAAACTGGGCGAAAAGAAAGCTGCACTCATCCCCCTCAATGAAGAAGCAATCGAAGCAGGTGCCGCAAGCATCCGTAAATAATTCGGTTTCTTTTTGATATTTTTCAAGTTGAGTACGGGCTTATGCTCTGATATGGCTCAGCTTATGAACCCATGCTGCACCGCACAGCCGCAGATCAGGTTGTGCGGTGCGCTTTTTATATCTGATTCGGCACTGCACCGTTAAACTGTTCGATTCTTTTCAATACAAAACAAGGACGAGCCGGATTTGTCTCCGACCGTCCCTTTCATAAAAACAGGCTGTTTTTCAGTTCAATTTTCTTTTCACAAATCAGTTTTAAACCGATTTAGGCTCAATCGCAGTATCCGAATGCGCCGAATGACAGATTTCATGCCATTCACAGTCTCCGCAGACAGTTTTAAAAAGCAGTGCATCAGCCATAATGTATTTAGCTTTTTCGGAAAGTGCTCCCCATTTCAGCACCGTGCCCGGTTCAACTTTCAACAGACTCATTGCCGCCGAGTCATATCTTTTGACCTTTTCGGCGCATCGGCAGCACACGTCATCCGAATTCTGCGGTTCGGTGCGGTTTGGGCAGGCCTTGCAAACGGCATCACTTGCCGGCACAATTTTGATATCGGCATCAGGTTTAAGTTTACGAACTATAGTGTTCATATTATCAATAAACTCTTCACTGTATCCGCTTTGCCGATAATTCAGAATGCAAAACACATGATGCGGGCGTAAAATTTGAAAATCATTCATTTATGGTAGTACCCCCGTCACACGCGCACCAGCAGATAGCCATCCTGTCCCATCGGCACTTCACACACGGTTTTGCCGTTAAGGAAAGCATAACATCCGCCGCGCGTATTGTCAGCATCGCATATGCTGTTCACAAGGAAAACGGGACGCGGAATCTTTTTTGCCTGCTCGGCATACTCATTAACAAGTTTTGTGCGCCACATTTCCGTGTTGTATGTTACATATACGGGATAAAGCAAAAAATCAAATTTTTCTTTGTTTATCTGTTCAATGTTTTCCTCGTACCATAAGTCCCCGCAAACGGCAAGGGCGATTCGTTTACCCATATATGTAAAGGTTTTGAAACCATCGCCCTCCTTATAGTGCTCATCGGTAATATCATACTCCTTCCATCCTTTTGAAACGCGACGGAAGTTGTTTACGATTTCTCCATTCTTTCCGATGAACATATACGAGCTGTAAATCGCTTCATCGCAGAGTTCGTAATAACCGAACGAAACCGCAACGGAGTATTTTTTTGCTGTGTATCGCAGCATCTTTATCGGCTGTGAATCAACGCTTACAGCAACTGTTCTATCCCTTTCGAAATTCCATTTCAAGCTGTTAAAGCCCTGAAGATAACTTTCTCCGAACGCAACAAGGTCAACTTTTTTTCGGAGTGAGGCAAGTGCCTTTTCAATACGATTAACATTCAGTGCTATTGAATCATCAAGCGTCGGTTGAGAAGCAAGTGCAATTTTCATGTTATTAACGTCCTGTCTCTTTTCGTCAGTGAATCCTTTTTTTCACAAATTTTATGTAAACGCATCGAAATGCCTGCCCCCCATGCACGCTCTGTGCAAAAGGAGCAGGCGTGTCATGCATTAATTTTGGCAGAGAATCAGAATCTAACCTTTAATGCATTTTGTCCGAATCAATCGGCAATCATTGCTGCGCGAAGAATCATGGTCGCATCGGTGATTGAAACCGTGCCGTTACCGTCAAAGTCCGCCGCAAGGATCTGAGTATCGGTCAGCGCAGCCGTTCCCATTGCATAACGCATTGTCATGAGCGCATCGGAAATGGTTATTCTGCCGTCGTTGTCAACATCGCCGAGAGTGTACGGCGGGTTTACGTACGTAATGGAGATATCGTCAACCCAGCCTTTGTCCTGTCCCTTATTGACGGAACCGTCCTTTTCGTAGGACCATTTGAATATGTAGTTGCCGTCGGAAGGAGCAGTGTACTCATAACGGTTCCATATTGTGGTTTCGCCGGAGATGTTTTCAACGACATTGCCATTTACATAGAACTTGAGCTTATCATAATTCGCCTCGCTGCTGACTGCCCATGCAAAAGTGAGCTTATCACCGGCGGAAAGGTGAACCGTATCCATTGTGACGGCGGACTGACTGTTGCCTGCGCCGCTGTTGGTGCTTGCACCCGCAAGCCGTGCGCTGAAAGTCGTCATATCAATCTGCCATGCATATGTTCCGGTCGAGACAAAGTTCAGATTGCCGCCCTGCACGTTAAGTGCATCGTTAAGGTCCGGGTAATAGTTGACGGTTACGGAAATCGTTGCGGTAAATGACGCACCCGTGTCCTTATCAGTCGCAGTTGCGGTAACGGTTGTTGTGCCTTCTGCAACGCCGGTTACGGTTGCTTTTGTCATGCCGCCGCGGACAGTCGCAATGTTTTCGTTCGCGCTTGTCCAAACAACTTCATAATTGTTTGCGTTTGCGGGTTCACGAACGATGTTAAGTGCAGCGCCGAAACCCTGATAAGTTTCAATTTCCTGTTCCGCAAAGCTTATTCCCTGAAGCTCGACAGGTTCAAGGGAACCGCCTTCACCTTCGGTAATCTGTGCAGTGCTGATGTTGTATGCATAGTCGCCCACCTTTGCATAAACCGTTGTGCGATTGCCGACGTCAAACTCAAGCATGGTGAGTGCTCCGCGGGTCGTTTCTTCAACGGCAGCAGAGGTGATAAGGTTTGTGCAGGCACTGTCTGAATAGATGCCGACATAGGATACGTAATGATTATCGCTTACGTACAGCATAAGCTGACCGTTCTGCATGTTCCAGTAAACAACTTCGGGTTCCTGTGTATCAACGGTTATCGGGATTTCCCAATAAGCGCATTCATTTGCGGAAGGGTTGAATTCATCATAGGAATGCATGTAAGCTGTCATCCTGAGTTTTACGGTCGTTCCGTTGGGCAGGTTGCTGCCGTCCCAGTCGGGAAGCTCTTCTTCGTACGTTCCGAGAGGTTCGATATCAGTATACCAGCTCTTTGCACTGCACTTGCGTGCCCACGGCACCTGAAGGTTGTAATACTCTTCGTTTGTCTGTGCGTTCACGATTGAATACTCAAAGTATTCGCAGTTGCGGAGCAGATAGTGGTATGCCGTGTCAACCGCATCCATCTTGCCGTCGCCGTTGGGGCTTATGCTTGCGCGGTCAAACAGGAAGTTTTCAGTGTCGGTAAAAGGATTTTCACCGAATGCGATATAGTTTTCGCCGCCGATGGAAGAACCGGCGGTGTTGATGCCCCATTCAGCGGGAATAGGATCGCCGTTTCCGAGATATTGGTCATAATAGAAATCTCTGTCAAGAACGCTTGCCTTTTCCCAATCGCCGTAGAATCCGAGATAGGGAACCGAAAGGTTCACATCGCCTGCAAGAGTAACAAAGCCCTCTATATATGCACCGTTGGGGAACTTTTCGTTCAGCGTTGCGGCATATCCGCTTACATTAACGGTAACGTTCACCGTTGTTCTGCCGTTCGCGGGAACGGTCACGGACTGAGGAACGGTAACATTCACGTTGTTAGTGATGTTCGAAGCAGAGCCCGCCATAGTGTAATATGACTGCCCTCCGATGGATACCGTGCCGGTGTTTTCAGTCAGAACATAAACTGTGGGAGTATAGGTCTTTGCAGTGCTCCCGAAGTTTACAATATCAAAGCTGAAATTGAAAATACCGGTACGATCGTCGTCATCACCGAGTTCGATTTTCGGACGGAGACTGCCTTCAACCTCAATATAAGCCTTTGTGTTGATTGCAGCAGTGAGGTTCGCTTGGCCTGCGCCCTGCCAACGGGGAGAATACGGAGTGTTTCCGGACTTGCTGGGAACAGCAGTGCTCATAAGCAAGGTGTTTACCATCTCCATGCGTGCCTGTTCGGAAAGGGACGGGAACGCTGTGTTGACGTACTGATTGACAAGAACCATGCTGCCCGCAATATGCGGAGAGGCCATGCTCGTGCCGCTCTTTGTGCCGTAGTTGCTGTAGGAGTACTGAGAATCCGTTGCCGCACGAATGTTGTCGCCGGGAGCCATGATTTCAGGTTTGATGCTGAGGTCGGCCGTTGTGCCCCAAGAGCTGTAGCTTGTGGGAGTCGCCGAAGAGCTGTTGCTGCTTGCCGCAACTGAAAGGGAACCGCCGAGGGTGCTGGGGCTTGCAACAACGCCGTTGTCCATGTTGAATGTGGGCTGTTTGCTGCCGTAATTATTGCCCGAACCCGCAGTACCGCTGTTGCCCGCCGCAACTGCGCAATTCACGCCGTGTGCGGTAAGAAGAGCAAAAACTTCTTCCATATCTGCCTCACCCTGAGTGAAGCCGTTGTCCGAGCCGAGACTCATATTGAGTGCATCAACTTCGAGCCAAGCGCAGTCTTCAAGTGCCGCAAGGATCTCGGTCCATGCCGCGCCGCCGTTCTGGAAAACCTGCATGGATATGATCTGTGCATTATATGCAACACCGCGTGACGAACTGTCGCAGCCGGCAGCAATTGAACTTACATGCGTGCCGTGATCACTGCCTGCATTTGCGTGACTTACATCCGTATTGCCGGCATAATAGTTAAATGTGAACGGAAGCTTTGCGCTGTGGTACAGCGTTGCGCCGGTCAAAGTGCCGTTATAGCGTTCCTCCGCGCAGAGATCGTAGCGGTTGAGCACGCTTTGAATTCCTGCCGCATCGAAATGCGGATCCTGCGGTGCGGTTGCAAAATTCGTGTGATTAACTTTGATTCCGGTGTCAATAACCGCGATCGTCTGTCCCTGTCCGGTATAGCCCAAGGCCCACATGTCATCCGCGTTTATGAAGCCCACGGAAGTGCTGAGCTTTGTGGGGTTTCCGTCGGGCTTTGCGTCCTCGGGAAGCTCATATTCGGCTGCGCGATAACAATCCTCAACGCCGTTGAGCTTTTTAATCTCTTCAATGAGACGATACTCTCCGCGGAACGAAAAACCGTTGAACAGAAGCGTGTAGTGATATGAAATTTCGAGATTTCCGCCCTTAACGAGCTTCTTGTTGATTGCCGCAAAAAGCTTGTCCTGCTTTGCAGCAAGCGCTTTTGACATTTCTGCGGAGCGCTCATTCGATACATCGGTCTTTGCAAGAACCGGTGCATCCTTCAGCTTTACGATGATCGGAACGATCTCATCGGGTTCGGCGGCAGGTTCGCTGCTGCGCGTGCGTGCCGGCGAGTCATTTTCAAGTATGCTCACCGGAGCTGCGTTTGCCTCCCTCGGCATGAAGCCGACGAAAGAAAACGCCATTGCCGCGACCATAAGCATCGCGACAAGCTTTGTCAAGGTTTTCTTCATGGATTTCCTCCGTTTTTTATTCAAACGCGGATGATCCGCATTTGTTTCATTGATAATGCAGTGATGGTTTTCCGCCAAAACAAATCAGTTTTCGTCGGCGGACACAATGCCGTTCATCATGTTCCCGATTCGGAAGCATTCGATTTTTAACGCTTATTCCTGAAAAAAGCTGTCAGTAAATTTCGGCACTCTTCTTCTCGAATGCCCCCAACGTACGGAATATTGATATTCGTCATCCCGCACGACAGTTCGCACCTTGAAACACAGCATCCGGCCTCGGGGTCAAACGCACCGAAGACAACCGCCGCAATGCGAAAATTCATTATTGCACCCATGCACATTGCGCAGGGTTCAAGCGTAACGTAAAGTATGCAGTCGTTCAGGCGGCGAGTGCCAAGTTGTTTTGCTGCTGCGTTGAGCGCAAGCAATTCTGCATGCGCGGATGCATCGCTGCGTGTTTCAACAAGGTTGTGTGCGCGGGATACGATTTCTCCGCCGCAAACAACGCATGCGCCTACAGGAACTTCCCCCGCCGCCGCGGCAGTGCGGGCTTCATCCAGCGCATCGAGCATATATACCGTTGAAATCTCGTTTTGTTCCTTCATCACTCAATTATATCATATTTTGAGCCGAAATGGAACAACCTAATAACAAAAATGTGTACTTTCGGAGGCAATAATTTTTCATGGATGAACGTTTCCCCGCAATAAAGGCCTGTGCCGCAATTTTGCTCAGCACGGCGGCGCTCTTATTCCTGCTTGTTTTTTCCTGCTGCAGCGGTCAAAATTCCGATGACATCAAGCAGGGAGCAAATGCAGATACGATTATTCCCGGTGATGATCCGACTTTCGAGACGGCGTTATTCTCAAGCGGAACATATATTAATTCTGTCGACGTTTCGAACATGACAAAAGACGCCGTGCGCACCCTGCTCTCTCCCAAGCTTGAACGAGCAAAATCCGAATATCACATAGAAATTGAATTTCAGCAAAACGACAGCTCAATCTGTATCATCAACGGAACGGATCTGACGTTGAAAGACGATTTGGAGGTCGTTATGTCAAAAGCACTTGAGTGCGGGGCGGGACAGTATACGACTGCAATCGAACCCATTGACGACATAAAGCTCCGAAACAGTATTGATTCGGTCGCAAAAATTGCAGAGAAAACACCGGTTCCCGCACAAATCCTGACTCACTCCGCCGCAGGCTGTTCTGAGCTGCCCGTGTTGAAAAAGAATGCACGTTTCTGCCTTACGGCACCCGTCAACGGCTGTCAAATCGACCGTGATGCCGCCGTCAAACAAATATGCAGCGGTGAAACCCGTTTCTCGCTGCCTCTGCATACGGTTTTATGCACCGATAAAATACCCGAAATGCCTGAGCTGCGGGCAAGCTTTTCAACATCTTTTGCCGCCGGTTCCTTATGTTCCGAGAATCGCGTTCATAATATCGCAAAGGGCGCACTTCTTATTGACGGAAGCATTGTTCCTGCCGGGCAAACCTTCTCGTGCAACGATTCTCTCGGAGTGCGAAGCAGGGAAAACGGTTGGCTGCCCGCAACCGCATTTGCAAACGGAGGGGCTGAAACACGGCAGGAGTACGGCGGCGGAATCTGCCAAATCAGCACAACGCTGTACAATGCAGTTCTGCGCAGCGATCTTGAAATCATTGCAAGAAGCGGGCACACGCGCAAGGTGCGTTATATCGGCGGCGGATTGGATGCAGCACTGAGCGGCAAAGACAAGGACTTTGTTTTCCGCAACAACACCGATTCCGATATTTACGTTTTTATGTGGGTTGATGAATCGCAAAAAACTTTGTGCTGTGAAATATACGGCTGTCCTTTTCCGTCGGATTTCGACAGAGTGGACACCGTTTCGGAACTTACATCTTCAACTCCGCCTTCCGAACCTCAGTTCGTTCTTGATTCAGCACTTGAACCCGGCGAATGTGTTCTGAAAAGAAAGGCCATTGCAGGCAGCACATATCAAAGCTATCGTGTTTACTCTCTGAATGGTGAAATAATTCGCAGGGTTCCGATCGATAAGACCGAGTACCCCATGCATCCCGCACTGTATGCCGTCGGGCAGGGTAAATCATAACCGTTCGGAGCTTTGGTGCGTTCTTCTTGCGCTTTATTCGCGTTTCCTTTATAATATGTTCACAAACCCACCGCCGTAGAGCGGGTTTCATCCGCAAGCTAAGAGCGCAATGGGATAAAAGGAGCAAAAATGCAGCCGATAGATCAAAAAACGGAGAAAAAAACCGTTGCCGGTATCAACCGAAACATTCCTCGCGGAAAACGAAGCAGCAATCAGAAACGCAAAGAGAACCGCGCCGATGCTGCATATGCCGACAAAAGTTTTTGCAGCTCATATAAAATTTATAATTCGGACAACTCCTATGACGGATTTTCCGAAAGAAGCGAATGTGATAAAAAACAGCCGCTTCCGATGTCCAAAGCGGAGCTTTTTGAGCAGGTCGGAAAGGATGTTCCCGACTTTGTTCTTGTTACGGGGGATGCTTACATTGATCATCCGTCGTTCGGAACAGCGATAATCGGAAGAGTTCTCCTTTCACACGGTTATTCTGTCGGAATAATTGCTCAGCCCAATTGGAAAAGTGCTGAATCGTTCAAAGTTTTCGGCAAACCCAGGCTTGGCTTTCTTGTGAATTCCGGGAACATGGATTCCATGGTGAATCATTACACGAGTGCAAAGAAACCGCGAAGCGAAGACGCCTACACGCCCGGCGGCAAGCGCGGGAAGCGGCCCGATCGTGCCGTTAATGTTTACTGTAAATGTATCCGTAATATCTACAGAGATATTCCTATCGTTATCGGCGGCATTGAAGCGAGCCTCCGCCGCTTTGCTCATTACGATTATTGGGACAACCGTGTTTTACCTTCCGTTCTTGTATCCTCAGGTGCGGATTTGTTGATTTACGGCATGGGTGAACGCCAGATTATCGACATTGCGGAGGCTTTGGACGGCGGCATTGCTGCACGGGATATTACCTATGTTAAGGGAACTGCATATTGGGCGGATAACCTCTCGCGCGTGTATGAGTACGCGCTTATTGACAGCTTTGAAAAAGTATCAAACGACAAAAAAGCTTACTGTGCTGCGTTTATGACGCAATACCGTGAACAGGATGCGATAAGCGGCGCAACGCTTGTTCAGCCGCACGGGAGCGGATTTGTTGTTGTGAACTCACCCGCCATGCCGCTTTCACGCAACGAGTTGGATGCTGTTTACGATCTTCCTTATACACGCCTTCCCCATCCTTCCTACACCGAGCATATTCCCGCTTTGGATGAGGTTCGCTTTTCCCTTGTCAGCTGCCGCGGCTGCTACGGCCAATGTGCGTTTTGTGCGCTTACTTTCCACCAGGGACGCGTCATTCAATCCCGAAGCCACGAATCGCTGATTGCCGAAGCCAAGCTTATGACCAAAATGCCCGAATTCAAGGGCTATATTCACGATGTCGGAGGGCCAACGGCGAATTTTCGTCAGCCTGCATGTAAAAAACAGCTTACGAAGGGTGTATGTAAAGACCGAACCTGTTTGGGATATTCACCTTGCAAAAACGTTGAAGTCAGCCATACGGATTACGTTGAACTTCTGCGCAAGCTCCGCAGACTGGACGGTGTGAAGCGTGTGTTCATCCGTTCAGGTATTCGTTACGATTACCTGATGTACGATAAAGATGAAACATTTTTTAAGGAACTTATTAAATACCATATAAGCGGACAACTTAAGGTTGCGCCCGAGCATATCGATGATCACGTGCTTGAGATGATGGGCAAGCCCGGCGGTGAACTGTACCAACGCTTTGTTCGAAGATATAAGCAGCTTAATGATGCTCTCGGAATGAACCAATACATTGTTCCGTACTTCATGTCAAGCCATCCGGGCAGCACTTTGAACTCTGCAATCGCACTTGCAGAATACCTGAAGGCGAGCGGGCAGCGTCCGGAGCAGGTTCAGGATTTTTATCCCACTCCCGGCACTCTTTCCACCTGCATGTTCTATACGGGACTTGACCCGCGAACAATGAAGCCGGTTTATGTTCCCGTTTCGCCCGAGGAAAAAGCAATGCAGCGCGCCCTCATGCAGTTCTTCATTCCAAAGAATCGGCCTCTCGTCCGAAAAGCTCTCAGGCTTGCAGACAGGGATGATCTCATCGGCAGCGGCAGGAACTGTCTTGTTCCGGATGTGCATCAAAGCCCGGCACACAGCGGAGGCTCTTCCTCTGCGACAAAAAGCAATCACCGTTCGCATTATGGAGCGACGGAACATTCGGCAGGCAAACGGAAAGATGCGCGGCAGAATACCCGTTTCGGTTCCGTTGAACAGAGCCGCAGCATCGGGCAGAACAGCGGAGCTCAAGGCAAAAAAACGGTTAAAACATCCGATAAGCGTTCAGGCGTAAAGAAGCATCGCTGATGTTTGTAAAGCCTGTGTAAGCATTTTAAGACCTTTGCCGCGGAGTGTTGGCATATTGCACCGTTTTGTGCTATAATATTTTTATCAACAGCCGCCTTTGGGACGGTTGATGCTGGTTAAAGGATTTTTAACATGAAAAAACAAACTAAATCCGCAGTAAATGCCGGTTTCGTGCAGGGAGCTGCAATCCTCGGCATTGCGGGGCTTTTGGTCAAAATCATTGGGGCGGTGTACAGAATTCCGCTTGCAAACATTGTCGGCGAAAGCGGCATGGCGTATTACGAGGTTGCTTACCCTTATTATTCCTGGCTGCTCGTCATATCCTCTGCGGGACTTCCGACAGCAATTTCCAAGCTTGTTTCCGAACGAATAGCACTGGGCGATATCGTCGGAGCAAAACGTGTATTCCGTGCAGCGTTGCGCTTGCTTTTTGTCATCGGAATTGTCACTGCCGTTCTTCTGTTTGTTCTTTCATCACCGATCGCAAACCTTTCCGGTGCAGCACCGGCAAGGTATTCCCTTATGGCATTGTCGCCTGCACTGCTCTTTGTTTCCGTCATGTGTGCCTACCGAGGATATCTGCAGGGAATGCAGTGCATGACCGGAACAGCAATCAGCCAGATCGTTGAGCAGCTCATCAAACTCATATTCGGGTTCGGCCTTGCGTTTTTATTCGTCAAAACACGCCCCGATGCCCCTGAGTTGGCGGCAATGGGAGCATTGATAGGCGTCAGCGTTTCAGAGCTTGTTGCGCTTGCTGTCATCAAGTTTTATTATGATGCTCGCATTCGCAATCGCTCTCTTCCCGTCTGCGTTTCAACAAAAGGCGCAAAAAGCGGGCTTCGCGGCTCAATCATCAAGCGTTTGCTTGCAATTGCAATTCCGATAACCATCGGCGCATCAATAATGCCCGTTACGGGAATTGCAGACTCCGTGTTCATTATCAATTTTCTTGAAAAGCACGATATTGCAATGGGTATTGCGGAAGAAATCGCAAACGAAAATGCGCGTGTTGCATACACTGTTCTCCGCAGCTACGTCACTCCGCTTATCAACATGCCGGCCGTGTTGACACTTTCGCTTTCAATGAGCCTCGTTCCCGCAATCTCCCAAGCCGTTACGCGCAAGGAAAAGCGCATTGTTAACGCCGCAAGCAGAACGGGCATCAAGCTTGCCATGTTTATCGGTGCACCGTGCGCAGCAGGACTGTTCATTCTCGGCGGTCCGATAATGTCCCTGCTTTATTCGGCTGTCCGCAACAATCAGGACAGGTTCATCCAGGCTCAGCAGGTTATGTATATCGCTGCCGTCGGGGTTCTTTTCCTTTCACTTGTTCAAACTCTCACCGGCATAATACAGGGTCTCGGCAAGCCGCGCGTTCCGGTCTATTTCCTTGCTCTCGGCGGCATTGTTAAAGTGGTCAGCATGGTGATTCTTATGCAATTCACAAGTATGGGCATTCTCGGGGCTGCATTGTCCACCGTGCTCTGCTATGCGGTTGCAGGAATTGCCGATACTGTTTACGTAATACGCAAAACACGAATGAACATAAGCTATACGGATACATTCGCAAAACCTCTGTTTTCAAGCATTGTCATGGGCTTCGCCGTCTTCGCTGTGTATACTCTCGGTTCAAAGCTCGGACATCCGACGCTTGCAACGCTTGCCTCGCTCTGCATCGGCGTGGCAGTATACGGAGGACTTATGATCCTGCTTCGTCCGTTCAGCAACAGTGACCTTGAATTCCTTCCTAAAAAGGATCTGTTCAGGCGTATTTTCCGTGTTATCTGATTCGAATTGCAGACACACTTAACAGGTTCATTTTTCGGTTAGGAGGAAGCAATGCCGGACTACAGACGTATAATTGAAGAGCGGGAACGTCAAACGCTTTCGCCCTATGCAGCCTTGAGTGCAGAAACACGCGGTCGGGAATATCCCATTGACCCCTGCCCTGTTCGCACCGCATTTGTACGTGATCGCGACAGGATAATTCATTGCAAGAGTTTCCGCCGCCTTAAGCATAAAACTCAAGTGTTTCTTTCACCCGTCGGTGACCATTACAGAACGCGGCTTACGCACACATTGGAGGTTGCTCAAATCGCCCGAACGATTGCCCGCGGACTTCTGCTCAATGAGGATTTGACCGAAGCCATAGCCATGGGGCACGACCTCGGGCATACGCCTTTCGGTCATTCCGGCGAAAGCGTCTTGAACAGAATCGTTCCCGGCGGCTTTGAACACAATAAGCAAAGTCTTCGCATCGTTGAAAAGCTTGAAAACGGCAAAGGACTCAATTTGACTTTTGAAGTTCGCGACGGGATTCTGAATCATAAAAAGAGCGGGCATCCTTCAACGCTTGAAGGTGTTGTTGTGAGCCTTGCCGACAGAATTGCCTATGTTAATCACGATATAGACGATGCCGTTCGCGCAGGACTCCTGTCAAACGATATTCTTCCCAAAAGCTGTATTGAAGCCATAGGCGCAACCCATGGCGAACGGATAAACACCCTCGTTCTTGACATTCTTCAAACAAGCAGCGGCAAGAATCATGTTGAAATGAGCGGCGAAATCAGCTCCGAATTTGAGAAGCTCCGCCAATTTCTTTTTGATAACCTGTATCATGATTCCGCCGCAAAAGCCGAGGAAGGCAAGGCGGAAGGTGTTATCGAACGGCTGTATTATCATTATCTCAAACATGTCAGCGAGCTGCCGCCGGAGTTCACAAAGTATATTGATGAGGACGGCCCCGACCGCATTGCAGCGGATTATATCGCCTGCATGACCGACAGATACGCCGTGCGCGACTACACGCGTCTGTTTGTCCCCGCCGACTGGGCCTGATTTGTCGAATTTGATTTGCGTACATTGAACACAAAAAGAAAGGCAGCCGCAAGTCGTTGCCTTTCTTTTTTTATATTCCAAAAACGGTGAATACAAATTGGTATTTGTGCTGTTCAGGCCCAGATTTCAGTTCATTGCCCTTGAAAGCAGAAGTTTTGCCGCTTCGATATAGCCCTGCTTACCCATTCCGCATATCTGCGCAATGCAGACAGGCTCAATAACGCTGACGGCACGAAAAGGCTCGCGGGCATGAATATCGCTCAAATGAACCTCCACAGTCGGCAATCCGACCGCCTCTATTGCGTCGCGGATTGCATAGGAATAATGCGTGTATGCTCCCGGATTGATTATGATTCCGTCAAACTCGTTCATTGCGGCATGTATTGCATCGATGATATCACCCTCGTGATTGGATTGGAACGCTGCAAGTTCCGAACCGCAGGATATGACATAGCCATTCAGTTCTTCCGTAATCGTCTCAAGTGTATCCGTTCCGTATACATTCGGAGAGCGCATCCCTGTCAAATTCAGGTTTGGACCGTTAATAACAACAAGTTTCATTTTTTTATGCCTTTCGTATTGTTAGCAACATTATAGCACAATTCGCTGCGTTATGGTATAATCAAAAGCATGAAAAAGAACTTGAACAAACTGCACCCGAATACATGCCGAGCTCTGCCGGAAGCTGCCGAGCACGGTACGGCGGTCTATGCCGTCATAGGAGATCCGATTGAACACAGTCGTTCCCCGGAAATATACGCGCCCATGTTCGAACAATTCGGCATCAATGCCGTTTTTTTGAAAATCCGCGTAGCAGAATCGGAATTATGCCGCATACGCTCAATCGTGTCTGAGCGTTCACTGAGCGGATTTGCCGTTACAATGCCGCATAAAAAGGCAATTATCCCGCTGCTTGACGGGATTGATGAAACTGCCGCCGAATGCGGCTCGGTAAACATCGTTACAATAAGCAATAACGGAAGCACCTTAATCGGACACAATACCGACGGCGACGGTTTTATAAACGCGCTCAGGGAAACCGGAGCCGGGCTGAGCGGTGCACACGCCGTCATTCTCGGACACGGCGGCGCGGCAAACGGCGCAGCCGCTGCGCTTCTTCGTGCCGGAGCCGAAATCAGATTCGTTACCCGTGATAAGAAGAACGGAATTGACATGCTTTCCGCAATTAAACATGCTGAAACAGAATCCCGCCTTCTTTCTTCTGCCGACATTCTGATTAACGCAACTCCTATCGGTATGCATAACATGAACAGCGACTGTTCCGATTATGAAGAGACCTCATTTTTGAATTGTCTTAAGCCCTCTTGCATTATTGCAGACATGGTCTATCGAACAAACGGCACAAAGCTCGTGCAGGATGCCGTACACTTAGGCTTGACCGCCTTCGGCGGAGAGCGAATGCTCTTTCATCAGGGGAAACTGGCTTTTAAGCTTTGGACCGGGCTTGAATATATCCCCGAAAGCTGAATTATCGCTGTTCGACTTTAAGGTTAAAACCGTATGCTTCTTTCAGATTCAAACAATTATGCAAAAGCCCGCCGCGGTCAATGTTATTCCGTGCAGCGGGCTTTTAATCAATCAACAGTTTTCAGCCTTGTGAAACAATTTCATCGCAATATGTTTCAAATCAGAATTCGACTTCCAACGGTTCATTTGTGAACGAGCTGAACACTGCCTTTGCATTTTTGATGTAAAGAGCCTGTGTGTTTCCGTCGTTTTCATCGTACATTGCACGAAGCGACGGATAAGCATCCAGCATTGACCTGCGTGCTTCAACCCTGTTATCTTCAACAAGTTCCCCGCTCAGCCTAAGCCATTCACCCGTTTCTGCTTTAAATGCACAAAGTTCAAACTTGGGATTCGCTGCAAGCTGTTTTGAAACATCCTTCGCTCTGCCCGTTTGAATATACAGTTTGCCGTCAAAGATATGAATCGTGCCGAACGGACGTACTCTCGGCTGCTCGCCGTCCGCTGTTGCAAGGTAGTATGTCCCTGTATCCTTCAAAAACCGGCAAACTTTTTCTATTGCTTCGCGCGATGCAGCCGCTGCGCAGGTGTTTTCAGCATTTTCGTTCATGTACGCTGCCTCCTGATTAATTATTTTACAACGATGTTCACGATGTTGCGAACGGCAATGAATTTCACAATATTCTTGCCCTCAACCCACGGCAGAACTTCTTCATTTTCAAGCACAAGTTTGCGCAAAGCTTCCGTTTCCATGCCGACAGGTATGCTCATCTTTGCACGAACCTTGCCGTTGATCTGAACGGCAATTTCCATTTCATCCTTTACGAGAGCTGCCTCATCGAACTTCGGCCACTCAGTTTCATAAATCGGCTTGTCGAATCCGATGACGCTGTTCATTTCCTCCGTGATATGCGGCGCAACGGGATTCATCAACACAAGCAGTGTGTGCAGCTCATCACGAGTGACATCGCCCTTTGCGTAAATATCGTTTACAAGGCTCATCATCGCCGCAATCGCGGTGTTGAACTTCATACGTTCGTAATCTTCACTTACCTTTTTGATGCAGCCGTGGACTGCCGGAGCAAGCTCCCTGCGAATGCCCTCGCCTTCCGTGAGCATATCCTGCAAACGCCACACACGCTCAAGGAATCTGCGGCAGCCCTTAACACCCGCCGTGCTCCACGGAATCGTTTGGTCAAATGCGCCTATGAACATCTCATACATGCGCACGGTATCTGCACCGTATTCATTCACAAGGTCATCGGGATTGATAACATTGCCGAAAGATTTGCTCATTTTTCTTCCGTCCTCGGCAAGAATCATTCCGTGGCTGGTGCGCTTCATATAAGGTTCCGGGCAGCTTACAACGCCGATATCATACAGGAATTTATGCCAGAATCTTGAGTACAGCAGATGCAGCGTTGTATGCTCCATTCCGCCGTTGTACCAATCCACGGGCAGCCAGTAATCGAGCTTTGCTTTATCCGCGATCGCGGTATCGTTATGCGGATCGCAATAGCGTATATAATACCAACTTGAACCCGCCCAATTGGGCATTGTGTCTATCTCGCGTTCAGCAGGTGCACCGCATTTCGGGCAGGTGGTATGGATCCACTCTGTCGCCCTTGCAAGCGCGGATGAACCGTCTTCAGCCGGACGGAAGTCATCAAGTTCGGGCAATTTGAGCGGAAGTTCCTCCTCCGGCACGGGAACCCAACCGCAATGATCGCAGTGAACCAGGGGTATCGGTTCTCCCCAGTAACGTTGACGGCTGAACAGCCAATCGCGGAGCTTGAAATTCGTCTTTTTCTTTCCGATGCCCTCTTCTTCAAGCCAATGAATCATTGCGTTCTTTGCGTCCGCAACCTGCATTCCGTTCAGGAAGCCGGAATTTACTAAGATACCGTTTTCGCAGTCCGTAAATGCCTCATTTTCAATGTTTCCGCCCGACACAACTTCAACTATCGGCAGTCCCATCTTCTTTGCAAAGGCATAATCCCTCGTGTCGTGTGCTGGAACAGCCATAATTGCGCCCGTTCCGTAACCCATGAGGACATAATCCGAAATCCATACGGGAATCGGATTGCCCGTTGCAGGATTAATTGCAGTGATGCCTTCAAGCGGCACGCCTGTTTTTTCCTTTGCAAGCTCGCTGCGCTCGAAATCGCTCTTGTGCGCCGCCTGTTCACGATAAGCGTTAACGGCCTCCATATTTGTAATCTTATCAGCCATTGCGTTCACGATCGGATGCTCGGGTGCAACTACCATGTATGTTGCACCGAACAGCGTATCCGGGCGAGTGGTGAATATGCGCAGTCCTTCGGGATACCCTTCAATTTTGAAAGTTACTTCCGCACCGATGCTGCGGCCGATCCAGTTTTTTTGCGATGATTTCACTCTGTCGATAAAATCAACGGTATCAAGGTCGTCAATCAGCCTGTCTGCATATTCCGTTATGCGCAGCATCCACTGAGAACGAACCTTTCGCACAACGGGCGAACCGCAGCGTTCGCAGTTGCCGTCAACGACTTCCTCATTCGCAAGACCAACCTTGCAGGAAGGGCAGAAATTGATAGGAAGCTCCGCTTTATATGCAAGGCCCTTTTCGAAAAGTTTCAGGAAAATCCACTGCGTCCAACGATAGTATGCAGGATCGGACGTATAGATTTCACGCGAGTAATCAAACGAAAATCCAAGCATTTTCAGCTGATTGTGAAAAACGCGCATATTGCGCTCAGTTACCTTTGCGGGGTGTTCGCCGGTTTTTATTGCATAATTCTCCGTCGGCAGACCGAAGCTGTCATAACCGATCGGGAAAAGGACATTGTAGCCTTCCATGCGGCGTTTTCTTGAAATAATATCCAGCGCTGTGTTGCTGCGCGGATGACCGACATGCAGCCCTGCTCCGCTGGGAAACGGAAATTCAATTAGAGCATAATATTTCGGCTTCGTAAAGTCGTCTTTTGCTTCAAAGCAATGCGTATCATCCCATATTTTTTGCCATTTTCTTTCGATTGGCAAATGTTCATAACGTTCACTCATAGATTTTTATTCTCCTTCTTGGTGTTGTTTCGAATTCAATTCATAAAAAAACCCCCGCTCGAATGCGGCATTGACTGCCGATCCGAAGACGAGGGAAACACACGATAATCTGCCCACGCGGTACCACTCCGGTTGCTTTGCCGCACACTGAATATGCGCAGCAAAACCGCTCAATGCCCTTAACGCGGGCTTGCGTTTGCAACTAATGCAGGAAAGCTTTTAATATTGAAACATGTCTCCCCTGCCTCGCGGCAAAAGCTCTGCGGTGAGCAACAAACCCCTTGCACCGTCTCGCACCATACCGACGGTTCTCTTATGCCTCGGAGTGTTTGTATATCCGCTTCAAAGCCGGTAGCATTATTAACATGATTTGCACATGACTTCCGTACTTCAGCAATTCGAACTGCGGCAGTCATCCAAGCATACTCTCGGTTAACGGAATGCACTGCCGTTCACCTGATGCAAGTATAATTATAGCCGTTTTTTTTCGTTTGTCAAGAAAAAACCGACGCCATCAATTTTTGAACAATGCAGCTTGGGACCGATTTCGCACAGAACGGTTTGATATTCCGTTCGGAACTGTTTCCGTCACGCTGCCATGCTCATGAGTTTCTCCACCAAAGAGCGAACCCATCCGATAATTTCATCTGTGTAAAGGTAACACAGCACTGCCGCAGCTGCAAAAAGCACCGCCGCTGTAAGCAGACCGATAAGCGCGGCACGCGCGTACGAACGACTGTTTTTGTTGATGCCCTCCGCAAATGCAAAAACGAACAGCACAACTATATTCACAATCGGAATCATGAACAGGAGCTTGCGCCAAATAAAGCTCCATGTACTTAACGGTTTCACCGGCGGCTGAACCGCTGCTGCAGACTCGCAAGGTGCAGCATTTTTATTCTTTTCTGTCGAATTTTCGTTTGCGGGCTGCGCTTTGAGATTATCATCGTTTGCTGCGCTCATTCGTTCGCCGCTGTTTTCGTCTGCGCAGGCGACGCCACTGTTTTCTGCAACGGTATTCCCTGAATTTGTTTCATGCGTTCCGTCCGCTGCATCCGATGTGAAAACCGCATCCATTACGGATGAGTCATCATTATTACTGTTCTCAGAAGCAGTCATTTTTTCCTGTTTAGGCAGATTATCGAGTCTTCCGCCGCACCCTGTGCAGAATAATGCCCCGTCAGCCGCCTCTTTACCGCAATTTTGACAAATCATGTTTCACGTTTCCTTTCGATTTTTCGTTTGGTATTGACTCTGCAAAACAAAACCCGATGCAATGCCGCACTTTCATGAGTGCTTTGATTGGTTCTGAAGTTTTTCAAGTACACCCGGATACTCTCTTTATGGGTTTAAGCCCGAATCTGTGAACTTTCTCCGCAAAAGGTTACTTATCAAGGTTTACTCCGTTTGCCGATTACACAATTTTCCTGCGTTTATATGTTATCACACTTTCATGTCCTTGTATACAGTCTTTTGCAAAATAACGAAAAGAATCCACATTTTCAACAAAAAATCCGCGGCAGAGTCAATTTCGTGCAAGTTTATTACACATATTTGTGACGCAATGCCCGTATACTCGGAACGTGGACGCTCTCGGTTTTCAAAAAACTCTGCCTCGGGCAGGTTCAATTCCGAACCTGCCCGCAGCAGAGCCGCTTGTTATTCAAATCAACTTACGAGTTCCTTTGCAAGATCCGCATTGGCTTCCTTTTCAAGCACCGTGTATGCAATCTTGCCGACAAGAGTCTTCGGCAATTCCGAACGGAATTCGATAGTATACGGCATTGCGTATTTTGCAATATGCTTTTTGCAATAGTTCAGAATATCCTGCCGCAGCTCCTCAGAGGGCTCGAACCCGTCCCTCAGGACAACGTATGCAAGCACTTTTTCCATCTTGTACGGATCTTTTACGCCGATGACGCAGCTCATCTGAACGGCATCGTGTCCGTCTATGATGTTTTCAAGCTGGGACGGATAAACGTTGTATCCGCTCGTAACAATCATTCGCTTAATGCGCTGTTTGAAATAGATGAATCCGTCCTTATCCATGCTGCCGAGGTCGCCCGTATGCAGCCACACATGGCCGTCCGAATGCGTGCGCAATGTGTTTGCATTCTCTTCCTTGTGGTTGAGATAACCTATCATTACGGAAGGTCCGCGAAGGCAGATTTCGCCCAGTTCGCCGTAAGGAACTTCATCGTTTGTGCCGACAGCGCAAATCTGATAGTATGTGTCGGGATAAGGCAGGCCGATGCTGCCCTCACGTTCCTGATTGTAAGGCGTAAGACAGCTTGCGGTAACGCATTCGGTCGTTCCGTAGCCCTCACGAACATGAACTGTTGCACCGTGCGCTTCAAGGAATGCATCGAATCTGCGTTTCAATTCAACCGAAAGCGAATCACCGCCCGAGAATACGCCGCGCAGGTAGTCGAGTTTCTCGCCGTCAAGATAAGGATTGCGCGTTATCGCTTCAAACAGGGTCGGTACACCCGCGATATAATTGGGCTTTTCCTTTTTGATGAGCTCTGCATATTTCTTAACATTGAACTGAGGAACAAGAATGCTTGTTCCGCCGACTTCAAGCATCGTGTGTATGCAGACACCGAGTCCGAAACCGTGGAAAATCGGCATTGCCGCCAGCATTCTTGCATGACGCACAACGCTGTTGCACATAGCCGCGGTTTGCAGTCCGAGAGCATTAAAGTTCATTCCGCTGAGCTGAATGCCCTTTGTGACACCCGTTGTTCCGCCCGAAAACAGTATGACCGCCGTTTCATTCGCCGGCATATGAACGATATATTTTGCAAGATCGACTTTTTTTCCGTTCCCGATAAAATCTTTCCAGAAGATAACGGAAGGATCCGCCTTGTTGACTTTGTTCTTTTTTGCATTCATCAGCTTGAATGCAGCGGACTTGACGGCGCCGAGCTCATCAGCCGCAGAAGTTATGATAACCTTTTTGACAGGATATGTTTTTTCAACCTCCGCAACTTTTGAATAGAACTGGTCGAGCGTCAGCAAATAGTCACTTTTTACTTCCTTAAGGTAGTAAATTATTTCGCTGACAGCCGAAAGCGGATGAATCATGCTTGCGACCGCACCGATTCGATTGAGTGCGTACATGCAGAACACCGCCTGCGGAACGTTCGGCATGCAAATTGTGACCATATCACCTTTTTTTACGCCGAGAGCTACAAATCCCGCAGCTGCTTGATTGATTTTTTCAACAAGAACGGTGTAGCTGAATGTTTTGCCCATGAAGGAAATTGCAGGAAAATCCTTTTCCTTTTCTGCCGTCTTCAACACCGCATCCGCAATGCTCACATTCGGATACTCAAGGTGAAAAGGAACGTCACCGTAATTTGCCAGCCACGGTGCGCCCTGTTCCAACGGGTTCATTTGATTGTTTTGCATATTATTCCTTTCGATTTTTGGGAAAAATCGAAATACGCAGCAACACACGGAGGACAATACGCGCATTTTCTGTTTTGCGTCATTGTCCGACCGCTGTGCCGTTGTTCCGTTGTTGTTTGCGTTTGTTCAGAACTCAACAGGAGTCTGAATCGGCTGATCAAGCAATTCCGGCTCGCTGAGCAGTTTTTTTAGCAGCGTTACACTTTTTGCAAAATAAACGCCGTCCGCAATGCGTTCATCAACAGTCAGCCCGAGTCTCAGCGCCTCACGCATTTCATAGCTTCCGTCAGCGTTGAAGAACGGGTGCAAATGTTTTTCATCAATAATAGCAAATAAAGAATTAGTGCCCCAGTTCGTCAGGTGATGATAGCTCGCATGCATCTTGATGCTTCCGAGATTGCTTATAAAAACGGATGAATTGTACGGGTCATCCTTTGTAAGCCATGTCGGAACCCAACCGTGATAATCCAGCCACATCAGAATGCCGACCACGATTCGAAGAAGAAAGCGCGGCATTTTTGTCAACGTTTCCATTGCGTCGGTCGTGCCGTCCGTCTTGTCGTGCTTGCGCACGGAAGTTACGAATTTTTCAACTTTATCGTGAATCTGATCAACCGGCGGCTGCCCCTGCCTGTCAATGTCTACAATCGCAAGTGCTTCATAGGAATTATCCTCGAAACGCTTTTTAACAACAAAGGAGACACTCAATGCCTTGCGCTCGTAAACCCGATGTCCCGCAACAAAGCAATTCAACCTTGGGCGCAGGGTTACGGTTTTTGCAATAGCAGCGCAGAGCACATGAAACAAAGTGTACCTGAATGCGGGATTTGATGCATTCTTTTTTGCAACGTATTCATTCACGGCGGTAAGGTCGATAAGCTCGCTCATCACTGCCTCATTATCGCACCTGTTCGGAAGCAGATACGGAATAAATTTGTGCATTGCATCAAGATCTCTCAAAAGGTATGCATCCTTGCGGTCGCCGCGGCGACGCTTTCGGTTTGTTTCCATCGTATTGATTCTCCCATTGTTCAGCGGGTATTGGAAGCATCATGTATACTTCCCACTGTAAACATATCTATTATAGCCCGCTGCGCCGCATTTGTCAAATTTTGTACCCGTTCATGCCGCATTTTTTTGATACATATCTGTGGTTAATCCGACAGCACCGCTCCGTATGCCGCAATTCTGTTTCATCTGACAACACTTCGAACGAGCTGCCGTTTTCATTTTGAACCTTGCACAACCTCGTTTTTTTGTTTTATTACGCTCAGTAACTGCATTAAAGCCAAAAAGCATAAGAGGCAGTTTTTTTATACATGACGGTGTTGCAATCGCGTTTTGTTATGATATAATGAGTGCGCGAAACAGATAATACGACTTCTAAGCTGCCCGCAGCGGGCAAAAATGCAACAGCTTATGTTGTGCGGAGCCGCAGTTCAGTCGACATAATGCAATCAACTTCACATTGTCTGATCGCGGCAATGCGGGTTATATATTCCATGAACAGCCGTTCCGCAAAAAGACCGGTTAAAACTATACAGCAGGCATTGGTTTATTTCGTTTTCGGATAATCACCGAGTGCGGTATTTTATCGGGAACCGTTCTTGTTTATTCTTTAAAAACTCAGAAAGGGACAACTATGCAGTTACATTTGACATTCAGCGCTCGGCATGTCCGTTTGCCGCTGTCGCACCGATACGCCTTGCAGGGAATGCTCTATCATGCTCTTGCAAGCAATCCGCATTATTCAAATTATGTACACAACAGCGGATATTCTTGCGGCGCGCGCAATTATAAGCTTTTTACTTTCGGCCGTCTTTCGGGACCGTTCATGCACAGCGAACGTGAAATCATCTTTAAGGATACCGTGCATTTTGAGGTTCGCAGCGTTGATCCGAATTTCGTGTATCAACTCGGTTCGGTGCTGTGTCCGAGCAGTCAAATCAATTTGTTTGAAAACACACTTGAAATTCTGGACAGCCGCATTGAAGATTATTCACCCAATACCTGCTGTGCAAAAATCTCAATGCTGTCGCCTATTACGGTTTTTGAAACCGAGAGAAGCGGTTATCGCCGCTTTATAGCCCCCGATGAATCCCTGTTCTATACTGCTGTGGTCAACAATGCGCTCAGAAAATGGCAGAGCTATTTCAACACGCCCGCACCGACGGATTTTTCCTTTGAACCTGCCCTTCCTCCGGCGGAGTTAATTCAGAATCATCGCATCGTTTCAAGGTTTAAAAGATCCACCATCGTTTCATACGGCGGCAGCTATGTTTTGCGCGGCAACGGCAAGCTTATCAACTTTCTTTATGACGCAGGTCTCGGTTCAAAAAACTCACAGGGACTCGGCATGTTTAATATTGAATCATTTCCCGACCTTTAAACATTTTATTCTGCCGCATTTTCTCCGAACAACCTTCCAACCGTTTCACGCAGACCCTTAATCAGAAGCGGGACGTACTCTTTCGAGTTGTTTTTTTGTGAATTATTCATTATCCGCCCGCACTGCTTTCCCAAAGCCCGGGATAACCGCCTTTATTGTAATCTCGCCGTGTCAAAAGAACCGAACCGTCCTGATGCACTGCCAAAACTTCAACAACAATGTGATATAACCCTTCCGGTATCGGCTCTCCGCGTATCAGGAGCTGCCCGGTGCGCTCACCTGTTTCCGTGTATGCATCTCAAAGCTCGGGAACGCCGATGTACCATGACGGTATCTCATTCGTCATACCGTTGTACCATTCATAAACCTCACGGGTCTGACGGAGCATAACCTGAATTTCTTCCTCTCCGAATCTAACTGCCCACGGCACGGATGCAATCCCGTTTATGCATGTATACAGTGCGAGCAGTTTCCAGAATTCCGGCGGCACGGCATTATCAAAATAACCGTTCACAATTCCGGATGCAAAATACGGTGAAAGGTGTGCGCTCCACACAAGGCGATTGAATTCCTGCCACGGATCGCCGAAATCCGAGCGATTAAAATCTATAACGATAAGTTCGCCTGAATCGTTTACCAGAAAATTGCCGATATGATAATCCCCGTGGCGAAAAGTCTGCGGCCTGTTTTTCAGCAGATGCCGATTCGCCTTGATATATTCGACAAAGGAATCCGCGACGTCATTTTTGATGCTGCATTCACGGCAAAGCCTTAACTTGTTCTCTATGGATACATTAATGCGTTTCTCCCAGTTCTGTACATTGTCCGGAGCCGGAACTTCGTGTATGTATTTCAAAATTCTGCCTGCCCTCAGTCCGAAAGCGTACTGTTCTGCAGCGGGCATCACTGCAACAGCGGGTTCGGCCGCGCCGCCGTCCACCCAGGCATAAACAGCATATGTTCCTTCGGTGTGCTGTCGAATATCATCACAAAAAGCATGGATATCATCAAGCTTACCGCACTCGATCGGTATGCTCATCGGAACTTGCTGCATCGGAATGTTTTCGGCCGCACTAATTATCGATGCGCATTTCTTCTGTGCTTCAAACAGAGTTATAAAATCGGGATTTATCTTTCCCGGGGTAACGCGCAAAAGGTACTTTTTGCCGTCGGCACCCAATGCAAAATACTTATAATCATCCGACCAACCTTGGGTTATCGGTGTCTTTTCGATGAATTTTATCATTCTTTTCCTTTCAAAAGGCATTCGGCGGTTTATCTCTGCCTTTGTCTGCCGCCGCCGAAACATTTGCTCAGTTTGCTGTGCCTCACTCCGCCTTGTTTTTGCCGCGCCTGCGTTTCACCGCAATAACCGCCGCAAAGGCCGCAGTCAGTATAATCGCACCGCATACGATCATGATATAGGGTGTACGGTCTTTTTTTATGACTTTTTCAATGGCAAAAATACCATTGTTGTTCAGCTCAAACACAATGTATTTACCGTCACGCTCGAATTCGCGCTCAGTCCAACCGGCATCGGTCAATACGCTCAGCTTGCAATCCTCTTCCGCGAGACAGCGCACGGTGTACGTGCTTTCGCCGGCCTCCGCGCCGAAAACGCGAACGCGGAAAGCCGCTGTCGGAACTCCTTCGCCAAACCCGTTTTTTAACGCAAACTCCGCCGCATCTTCGGCAACGACATATGCTTCATCGTCAAAAATGCCCTCAACAAGTATTTGGGGAATCTCTTCGTTTGTTGCAATTGTTGTTATCATTCGGTGCCACTCCCCGCTCACGGTTTGACTGAACGTTACGCAATCCGCTCCGAAATCATCCCACCGCCAATACTTGCCCTGTTCATTCCCGACTTGCGGAAGATCCGTGATTCTGCCGCCGCAGGGAACCTCGAAAACCTCTGTGATTTTGCCGTCTATGCTGAATTTGACCGTTACCTTTTTGAACAAATTCGGTGTTTTTGCTTTTTCGGCAAGTTCGTTAAGACTCACCGCATACGCAATGCCTGCATAGCTTATGCCGTCAATGCCGCCCAAGCCGCGCACCGAATCGAACGAGTCATTAAACTTAGATGTGTCTGCAAAGATATTGTTTCTGCACTCCTCCGTCAGTTCTCCCGCAATTGCGCCGATATAGGCTCCGTCGGCAAAGCTTGATTTTCCGGCAAACAGCATTGTCGGTACCGCCGCGCAGTCAATCACCGATTTCGCACTTCCCGCAATGCCGCCGACATAAGCTTTGCCGTTGAGTGCAGTAATGCTGCCGCATTCACGAATTGTTCCTGAAAGTCTTCCGGCAACACCGCCTGCGTATTCCCTTCCCGCCTTAACGCTGCCGCCGCTTTCGCAGCCAAGCAAAAAGCCGCGGCTGCCGTAACCGAGAATCCCCCCTGCATTATCATACTTTGCCGAAATCACCGCATCATTTGAACACATGAAAACGGTCGCCCTGATAAAAAGAGTCGTATCGGTGAAAAGAACATCATCGATTGACGGAATATCTATCTCCTCCAAGTCGGATGGAAGTTCTTTTGAAAGATTACCGATAATTCCGCCTATACCGTAGTCGCCGGAAACATCGCCGAAATTTCTGCACTTTGCGGCCATTCCGCCTGCTTGATTTTCGGCATCACGTTCCGCATTTTCGGAAACATCTTCAATATTCCCGCCGTTTCCGTTCAGTACGTTGCGTATGTTTTCGCGGAGGAGCCGCATTGACTCCACACATTTTTGAACGCTTTTTTCCAGTCTGTTACCGTCTGCTTTAACCAGTTCAAGGTATTCGCTTGCTGTTTTTGTAAGTTCATCAAGTTTTTGTTCGACATTTTTAATAAGCTTGCAGCAATCCTCCGCCGCCTGCCGCAAACCGCTGATTGACACGGACAACAGCCCGTTCAGTGCCTCCGCAAGTGCCTTCAATGCAGGAGCGGCCGAAGCAATATCGCCAAGCAGAATGCGCAGCTGCTCAATCTTTGCCTCCAATTCCTGAAGCAGTTCAACCCACTCGGACGGTTCTGCATTCCGCAGTTCTCTGATTATCAATTCAATTTCGGCAATCAGCTGAGTTACTTCCGCTGAATCCGAGAATGCTTTCCACAAAGTTTCAAGGTTTTGTTCAATGGTGTCCAAATACTTTTCCGCATCGGCAAGCCATGCGGCATCACCCGCAATGATATCAAGATCGGCAGACAACCCTTCTCTAAGCTCTTCCGCTTCCTCAAGCACATTGCGAAGCCCTTCTCCACCGTCCTGCACAGCCTGTCGAAGATTCAATATCGTTTCATCCAAGGCGTCCGAAAAGCCCCGTATGCTTTCATTCAATATTTCAAGCGTATTCTTCCCGTATTCAACTTTGTAAAACGGTTCGGACTGACCGATGATTCCGCCTATATCGCGTCTTCCGCGAACATTTCCGTTGTTAATACAGTCGCCTGTAAAGCCACTGTTGAGCCCCGCAATGCCGCCGACATTATAACCCGTGTGCAGATATCCGATTTCGGCACTGTTCATGCAGCCCGTCACCGTTCCTGTGTTCGTCCCCGCAATGCCGCCGATATTTCTTGACCGTTCGTTTGCCGAAAGATTAACCCCGCCGGTATTCGTGCACTCATGGATTTCTCCCGCATTCACACCGACAATGCCGCCGATTTTGTATGTTCCCGAAAGCTCCGCCGAAGAACTGCATTCGATTATTTTCCCGCTTTGTTCGTTTATGCCTGCGATTCCTCCGACAGCATTGTATGCATCCAGTCTGCCCGCTGCAGCGCAATTGCGAATCGTGCCGCGATTCACGCCGCAAATCATCCCCGCCGTTCCGGATTGTCCGGTTACGGTCACGGAACCGCTGACATTCAACTCACATACAGTTGCATCCTTTTCGATAATTCGAAACAACCCTGTTCTTTCCGCATCCGTATTCGGCTTCATTCCGCTCACAGTATGTCCGCCGCCGTCAAAGTTTCCGAAAAACACGGGAACGGCATAATCCGTCTCTCCGCTCAAATCGATATCCGCAGTCAGTTTTACCGAAAGACCCTTTGAAAATGAATCCAAACGGCAGTTCTCTTTAAACTCCAGCCATTCCGCTTTTGTTGCAATGCGCACCGTGTTTATGCTCGCCGCAACTGAGCGCATCGGCACAAACAGGCAGCAAAACAGGGTTGCAGCCAGAAGCATTCCGCAAGCAAACAACCGCAGTTTAAAGCGGAGTTTTTGATTAACACCTCGCCCGGAGCAAGCCGGGCAGTCGCCCGTCATCGTCTTTTTTTTACTTTGTTTCGTCGAGCTTTTCCTGTTCATCCGCGCCGCCTCCGAGCAATTTTTTAAAATCAATCATTGTTTTTTCAATCAGTTTATTTCCAACCAAAAGCACCTGCGGCAAAACCGTGAGCACAAGTATCACCGAAATCAATGCACCGCGTCCAAGCGTCAGCCCGATTGAGCTGATGTAGAGATCGGTGGTCCGCAAAGCAATAATAAATCCTGCCGCCGTCATAATTGTTCCGGAAGTCAGTATTGTTGAAAAGCTTTCGTTAACGGCAATTGCCATCGCCTGTTTCGGCGCATAATCCTGTTTTCTGAGCTGAAACCTGTTATACAAAACAATTGCATAGTCGATCGTCGCACCCATCTGTATCGCACTTACGATAAGATAAGTAACGAAGAAAAGGTTCGTCCCCGTGATATACGGGAAAGAGAAGTTAAGCCAAATGCTGCTCTGAATCACAAGAATCAGCAGCACGGCCGCACCGAGCGAACGGAATGTGAACAGCAGCACAACAAAAACAAATGCAATCGTCAAAAAAGACACACGATTGTTGTCCATTCTGAATGAATCCTCCAGATCCTTTGCGCTGGTTATGTCCCCGATTACGATTATCGCATCTTCCGAAAGCTCCGTTTTCCCGTTTTCGGAATATAATTTGCGTGCAGACGATTCTATGTTTTCAATCAGAGCAACACTTTCCTCTCCTTCAACCGGCACGGCGGCATTGAATACGATTCGTGAATAATGCTCGCCGCGCAGCTGCACAAGCGCATCACCCAGCGTTCCGCGCATGGATTCAATCATTTGCTCCTTGTCGTCATCAAGAGTTATCATTCCCCTGTCCTTTGCTTCAAAAAGAAACTCAAGCATGTCAATAAGCGGCACGGCAAACGCATCGCTGTCGCCGAGAATGGGCTGAAAGCTGTCATGTTCATAGCCGTACAGCGCATACAGAAGCTTTGCGGTTTCAATATCAACACCCAGAAGCTCGGAAGCGGCGCGGGCGGTGTACGGATCCGTCAGCACACGCCCCTCCTCAATCTCTATGCTTGCAAGCCCGAGTGCCGAACGTATCCCCGGAAGACTGTTAACCTCCGAAATAAGTGCCTTCTCCTTTGTATAATCTCCGACGGGAACGAGTACCGCTATCATATTTGTTTCATCAAACGTGTTGTAGATATGGGCTTTTATTCTGTCCTGCTCCGAAAGCGTAATCCTGTCCGTTTCGGAATCCGAAAATGTGTATTCGCATTTTGCCGAAAACACGATTGCAGCCGGCAGCAAAAACGCGAATATAATCAGGAACACGGGAATTTTTTTTGAAAGCAGCCTTCCCCAACCCGTTATATTCGGAACAAGATTCTTATGGCGGGTTTTAAGCAAAGCCTTGTGGAACAGCATAATGAGTCCCGGCATAAGCAAAAACACCGTGAGCATGCTGCATATGATGCCTTTCGTCAGAACGAGACCCAAATCATAACCAAGGCGGAACTGCATCAGCATCAGAGCAACAAGTCCCGAAATCGTTGTCAGGCTTGAGGACGATATTTCAATTATTGAATATGCAAGTGAATCCGTAAGTGCGCTTTTAACATTGCGCTGCCTGTCATATTCATCCTGAAAACGATGGCAGAAAATAATCGCATAGTCTATTGCAAGCGCAAGCTGAAGAATGATCGCAATGGAATTCGTTACTGACGAAATCTCCCGAAGCCAATAATTTGTACCCATGTTCAGCACCGCCGCCACTGCAAAAACAATGAAAAGGATTATAACCTCAAAATAGCTTTTCGACGTAAACAAAAGCACTGCCGCAATTACAATGAGTGCAAGAATAAGAACCTGCGTTATTTCCCCCGCAATCTGCTTCACGTAATCCTGTCCGACAGTTGTTGAAACGCTTACTTCATAATCCGAAAGGCTGTCCTTAATCTGTTCAAGCGCATAGATCGCACGCTCATCCTCGCTTTCGGCAGAAAAAGCAACCGTGAAAAGCGCAGATGAGGACGCATAGTGTTCCGACGAATCATCAAAAGAAACAGTTGCAACATTTTCAATTTCACGCAGGTTCTCGGCCAGTTCTGCGGCTTTCTCATATGTAATGTTAGAAACCATGACATTTGCCGAAGCAAAAGCCGTGAACTCATTTTCCATGACGGTAAGGCCCCGCCTCGTCGCCGTTTTCGGCGGCAGCAGTGCCGTTATATCTTCATTCACGCGGACCTTGCTTATTGAAAGCGCGCTGTATATAACGAATACAACGAACAGAAGCATAATAATTATATGCTTTTCCACGATAAATTTCGCAATCTTGCGCATGATGCTGTTACTCATTCGTTTTCACCTCGGGCTTTGTGCTTTTTTCGGTGCCTGTATACTTTTCTGCATTTTTGTTTCTCAACCGAGTCCGAATCCGTTCAGTCAAAGTAACCGTCCTTTTTCAAAAGTTCATGCAGTTTTTGTTCCGTCTTTAAAACTTCGAGCGTATCCTCAGCCGTTTTTAATGCGCTGCGGCGGGTACGTTCGGTCAAATTCGTTTTTTTTGCGCGAAGCAAAAGGTTCTTCGGCGTGTGCGAAAGGTCAACAAATTCCATCAATCCCGTTCTGTATCCGCATGCCGTCAGAAGCTTTTGCCTTATCGAGTCCGTTATCAATGCCGAAACACGCTCCCGCAGTATCCCGTTATCGTCAAATATCGGCAATGCAGCATAATCAGCCTTTCCCGCCAGTTCATGCTGGCAGCAAGGCACCGAAAGAATATACTTTGCACCTCGCTTCACTGCATTATACAGTGCATAATCCGTCGCTGTATCGCATGCGTGAAGCGTTATCACCATATCGATTGTCTCATCCGCAGCGCAGTCCGCTATATCTCCCGCTTGAAAATGCAAATTTGAATAACCGTATTTTTCTGCAAGCTTCGTGCAGAAATCGATAACATCTTCCTTTAAATCGACTCCTGTCATTTGTACGGGGATTTTGCGAATAAAAGTGAAATAATAATACACGATGAACGTGAGGTATGACTTTCCGCACCCGAAATCGATAATTCTCATCGGTTTCTTCTCTGCTTCATTATTTTCTCCGTCAACAACCTCATCTTTTACAATTTCGTCGATGAATTCCAAAAATCTGTTTATCTGTTTGAACTTGTCGTACATGGCCTTGTGTACCGCACCGTTACTTGCCATAACGCCCATGTCCGCCAGCGGGGGGATGACAGTGCCCTCTGCAAGGATGTTTTTTTTCTTTCGGTTTTGCGATTCAACCGCCTTCGGAGCTGCAGTGCAGGCGCGGCTGCCGGTCAGCAGATTGCCCTTTTTTGTCAGCTTTGCCGTAAATTCGCGCTCGCCGTTCCACGCATTAACCTGCGTATATCCCTCAAAATCGGAACATATGCGCATCGCAGCCTCGTTTTTTTCGCAATACTCATGGAACGCCTGCTTCTCTGTCAGCCTTTCAATAAAATATTGGCCGTTTACAAGTGAAAACGTGCTCTTCTTGTATCGTTTTTCCCCGCGCGGACCGCTGAGCACGATCCTGTGCGCACCGCAGGAAATAATTTGTTTCGCAAATTCACTGATACTTTCCATATTTTCCTCGTCAAAAGTCGCATTTTCAAGAGGTGCCCCTGCGTGTTTCACGCATGGCATGAATTTTCCTCTCATTATAATACTTTATCATCTTACGCCGAAAATCGCAAGTGGCAGACGCATTATTCTGAGACAAACTCTGCGCATACCGTCCTTTTTACCGAAAAAGCGACTGATGCTGTTGACATTCAGTACATAATCTGTTATTATAATTCTCGGAAATAGAGTGTGAACTAATTTCGAATTATTCTCAACTCTACAAAAGTTTTTGTTTATTTGTTTAAAAGGGTTTATCATGACAAGACGCTACGACAGTCAGGAAGTAAGGCGGCGGACAATTTCCGCGGGAATAAAGCTTTTTATTGAAAAAGGCTACCATAAAACAACCGTATCGGATATTTGCAGGCTTGCGGATGTTTCAAACGGTTCCTTTTTCAACGTTTTTCGAACAAAGAACGGCTTATTGATGGAGCTTGTTGTTAATATGTTCAACGGACAGTTTGATGCCGCGGATTCGCTTCTTCCCGCCGATTCCGAGCCGCATATGCTTTATGTTTTTGAAACTGCAATTCAGCTTGCCATTGCCGAAACAAGCGAGAACCTGCGGGATATCTACGTCGAAGCATACACCAACCGCGAAACGCTCTGTTATATACATGACAGAACGGCGGCAAGACTGTTTGAGCTGTTCCGTCCGTTCAATCCCGATTGGAGTGAAAGCCGCTGCTTTGAAACCGAAATCGGTACTGCTGCGGTAATGAGCGGATATATGCGTTACCCCTGCAATCGCTATTTCACTTTTGAGCAAAAGTTGGAACGTTTTCTTGATATTGCATTAAAGGCCTACAATGTTCCCGAAGCCATGCGTTCCGATGCCATCGAGCGCATAAAAGCTGTTGACATTCGAAATTATGCCGTTCGTGTCATACGTAAGCTTGCGGAATCGGTCGGGTTTGAGCACGACCTTTCATTAAACGGCGAGTCGGTTTGAACGGGTTCAACCGAGTAACGATCAGCAACGCCTGATAATGATATCAAAGGGCAATACATGCTCTCGGATATATTTAATTTGCAGGAGGAAAATATGAAAAAAAAGCGACTGAACAAAATCATCGTCATTCTTCTTGCGGTGCTGATGCTTGCAGCCATGCTGCCTGTTTCGGCAATTGCGGAAAGCTACTCCGCCGCAAGAGATCTGCGCATTTTGAACAAAGCGCATCAGGAAGTTGAAAAAGACCTGCTTGCTGTTGATTCCGAGCAATACAAAGCAGGAAAAGCTCCCGAGGAAACAGTTGCCGAGCTTATCGGAATGCTTGAAAGCGATCCGCGCATTGCATCCGTAAAACGCGACAGCGCAACAACTTTTACCTACAAACTCCATTCAGGACTTACCGCCGTGTATGACTACAACATCATCCACGGTCGCCCTCAAGGCAAATTGCCCGAACCGAGCAGTCTTGAACAGATGCTTCCGATGAAACAGTCAATCAAACCTCACATACGAAAAGCCGCATCCGAGTCAAACCCGGGTGCGGCTTTTCAATTCACGCTGAAATTCAGCCGAAAGAAATGTTGCAAGGCGCATCAATTTGCTGCTTTTTCGGCCAGTTCATCCAGTTTTTTGTTTCTGAAATAGAGTGCAACGTCGATTGAAATCTCAACAAAATTTAGAATGTAGAAGAAGAAGCTGAGGAAGAACAGAAATCCGCTGCTTCCGTCAACCGTCTGCATTATTTTGCGCGCAATTCCGCAAGCATAGCCGAGCAGCAGGAAAAGCTCAAAAAACAGGCTTTTTCCCTTTGCCGTGCGTGACACAATGGATTTGCGAATCGATATCGGCCATGAAAGACCAAAACAGAATATTGTTGCTGCCTCCAAAAAATCCAACATAGTTTTCCCCTTTCTTTCCGCGATGCGGATGTTATATTCATATTGACGGCGGACGTTATTCTCCGTCCGCCGCATGGTTTTGTGTTCAACAATACCGCATTATTTTCTGCGGTAATCGGGAAGCAGTTTCGGAGAGACCGCTTCTGTCTCTATGCCTGCCGCCTTAAGCTGCGCCTCAAACTCTGCAACATGGTTCAACGTCAGCTTTGCAGGCACTGTTTCGGCTGCACGATGAGCCGCATTTCTGCCCGCACTCCTGCCGAATACGATAATGTCAAGCAGCGAGTTGCCCATCAAACGATTTCTGCCGTGGATGCCGCCGACAGCTTCACCGGCAACATAGAGGTTTGGAACATTGGGAGTCATGCCGTCAACATTGATATCAAGTCCTCCGTTCTGATAATGCAGCGTCGGGAAAACAAGAATGGGCTCGCGGCGTATATCGATGCCGTGATTCATAAACATTCGGAGCATTGCCGGAATCCTTGCTTCGATTGTACCCTCGCCTCCGATACGCTCTATCATGGGGGTATCCAGCCAAACGGCCTTGCCGCTGCCTGTGTCAACTCCCTTGTTCCTGTCGGTGCATTCACGAATTATCGATGCAGCCGCAACATCACGGGTTTCAAGCGGATGCATGAACACTTTACCGTCGCAATTCACGAGCTTCGCACCGAGAGAGCGAACTTTTTCGGTAACGAGCGCACCGAAAATCTGCTGCGGGAACGCTGCGCCCGTGGGGTGATATTGGAGCGTGTCCGCATACAGAAGCTTTGCGCCCGCACGATAGCCGAGAACAAGACCGTCAGCCGTTGCACCGTAGTGATTGGAAGTCGGGAATCCCTGATAGTGCATTCTGCCTGCACCGCCCGTTGCAATAATCACGGTTTTTGCACGCGCAACAAGCTTTTCACCTGTCTCCATGTTAAGGAGTACCGCACCTGCCGCATTTCCGTTTTCATCAAGAATAAGCTCGATTGCGGAGGTGAAATCCACAACTGGGATGCCGAGGTTAAGAACCTCATCACGCAGCGTGCGCATTATCTCCGCACCGGAATAATCCTTTGCCGCATGCATTCTTTTGCGGGATGTTCCTCCGCCGTGAGTCGTTATCATAGTTCCGTCCGGAGCCTTGTCGAACTCAACGCCGAGTTCGTTCAGCCACTGAATCGCACCCGGAGCATCACATACCAGCTTTTGGAGCAGTTCGCGCTTTGCTGCAAAATGCCCTCCGCCGTATGCATCAAGAAAATGAATCGCGGGAGAATCATTCGGCTTGTCCGCCGCCTGAATGCCGCCCTCTGCCATCATCGTGTTTGCGTCGCCTATGCGGAGTTTTGTGACGATCATCGTGTTTGCACCCGCATTATGAGCTTCAATCGCTGCCGACGCTCCCGCGCCGCCGCCGCCGATAACAAGCACATCAACGTCGTAATCGATTTTTTCAAGGTCAATCTCGCACGGGTTGATTCGGCTGTGTGACTGGAGCATTTCGCAAAGCTCATGCGGAACTTCCTCGCCGCTGTTTGCGCCGACTTTAAGCACCGCAAACTCACTTGTTTTATAATCCGGATGGTACTGTTTGAGCAGTTTTTCCTTTTCTTCCGCCGTCATTCGCGCAGGTTCAAGGGCAATGTTTGCTTCCCTTGCCGCTTCAACAGCGTTAAGGGATTCACGGAATTCCTTTGAGTACATAATCCTTCTTTGCCCCCTTATTTTTCAATATCCCTGTTGTTGTACAGCTCCTGCAATTCCGATGCAGGTTTGCCCATCAGAGCTTCCATCAGCTCGTCAAACGTTCCGTTTTCAATTTCCCGAACTCTGTTCTCAAGATGCTCGGATTTAGGCGCAAGATATTTGCCGTTCAGTCTTCTTGCAAGCATTGCAACCTGCGGATGCGATATTCCGGCAGGACAGCGTGAAGAGCAAACGCCGCACATCACGCAGTCAAAGGATTCCTCCGCGCACTTGTCAAACTCGCCGCGCTGAGCATATGCAATGTACTGCATTACGTTCAATCCCTGTGTGCAGCTTTTTGTACATGCGTTGCATCCGACACAGGCATATATCTCCGGATAAAGCTGCATCATTATCTGCTCGGTGGGTTTAACCTTTTCAATGTCGTAAACCTGCTTGACGAGCGGGAAAAACGGCAGCGTTGCCACATACATGTCATTTTCAACCTTGGTTTGGCAGGCAAGACATGCGTGAAGTTCGCGGTCGCCTTTGATGCGGTAGATCGTTGCACATGCGCCGCAGAATCCGTTGCGGCAGCCGCAGCCGCGCACAAGCTGATAGCCCGCATATTCCATTGCCCGCATGATCGTCAAATCATCGGGGACGGTGTATTTTTTGCCGAAAAGGTAGATGTCAACCGTGTTTTCTTTCATTTTAAAGCATCTCCTCCAAAAACCTCAGTATTCGTTCGGAAGTGCATCCAGTTCGTCGCAGCGGAAAACGGGTCCGTCCTTGCAGACATATTTCGAACCGATATTGCACCTGCCGCATTTACCGATGCCGCATTTCATGCGAAGTTCCATTGTTGTGTATATTTGAGTTTTATCAAATCCGATCTCGCACAGTCCGGCAAGGGTAAATTTAATCATTATCGGCGGACCGCAGAGAATCGCGATTTTGTCGGTTGAAAAGCCCAATTCCTTGACATAGTTCGGAACAAAACCGACATGACCGCTCCACTCCGGCTGTTCTTTATCGATTGTGAGGTGTACGCTGACACCCGCATCAACAGCCCACTCATCAATTATTTCATTATAGTCTACCAAATCCTGCATACTGCGCGAACCGTAAACAATATCTATTTTGCCGTACCTGTCGCGATAATGCCGGCAATAGTTAATCACGGAACGCAGCGGTGCAAGCCCGATTCCGCCTGCAATAAAGAGCAGATCGCGGCCTGCAAAAACCTCGTCCACAGGAAAGCCGTTGCCGTACGGCCCGCGTATCGTAATCTGCTGCCCCGGTTCCATCGAATGCAGCCATTCTGTCACGCAGCCGCATTTTTTGATTGAAAACTCCATGAATTCCGTATTTGTCGGGGATGAAGTTATTGAGAACATCGCTTCGCCGACTCCGGGTACGGACAGCATTGCGCACTGCCCCGGACGGTGTTCAAACGCTTTTTTTCCATCCGGAGTTACAACGCGGAAAGTTTTAACGTCCGGCGTGTCTATCCTTATATCAGTGACAACACCGATAACGGGCATCAGGGGATCTCGTGTTGCTGTAACAGACATTTTATTTCCTCCCTTCGGGGGTTTCACCGTTTTCGCAGTCACGGTTCTGCGGCTTCGCAAGAGCTTTCATGACTCTCACAATGTTCATGTTTATCGGGCATTTTGCAAGGCACCTGCCGCATCCCACGCACGAAAACAGTCCGTTGTTGTTTGTCGGATAATAGACCAGTTTGTGCATGAAACGCTGACGGAACCGTTCCGTTTGAGTCAGACGCGGCTGTCCCGCAGACATTTTTGTGAATTCCGAATACATGCATGAATCCCAGCAGCGGAACCGTTTCACACCGTGACCCGTGTCGAAATCCCGAATATCGTAGCATTGGCAGGTCGGACAAACAAATGTGCACGTGCCGCAGCCGAGGCAATGTGACGAAAGTTCTTTCCACTCGGGTGCATTGAAAAACTCATCCGTCTTCCCCGCCCCGAAAGCATCGGGTTTCAAACCCGCAAGCGGAAGTTTTTTAATCCGAGCCGAAACCGTATCGTAAACGGCTTTCATTTCTGCCGCATCCGCTTCCCCGTCCGCCTCCTCGGTGAGTGTGTTCAGTGAATTCAGAAGAGCGGTGCCCTTCGCTGTTTTTGCATCGAGATAGAGTGTATCTTCGGATTCCGTGCAAACAATATCGCCTTCGGGCGCACCTGCATCAATTCCGAAAGATGCACAAAAACATGTTTCCTGCGGACGGGAGCATGCCAGTGACATTATGATGCCGTGCTCGCGGCGGTTCTTGTAGTAGGTGTCAACGGGGTCGGAAAGAAAAACTCTGTCCAGTATTTCGAAACTCTTCACGTCACACGCCCTGACGCCGAACAGAACAAAATCCTCCGTTTCACTGCGGGTATCGACAATCTCTATTGTTTTTCCGCTCAGTTTAAAATCCATCAGGTTTTCGGTCTGCGGAAAGAAAAAGTCTTTTGCACTGCGAACAGTGTTCAAAGCTGCGGAACACTTTTTCCCGTTTTTCCACTCGGAAAACTTTGCTCCGCCTGCCGTATCCTGCGGCACATACAGTTTTGCACGTTCGGCAATTGCCGCAAAGAGCGAATTCAGCTCTGATTTTGCAATTTTACGCATTGTTTCCGCTCCTTTCAACCGCAGCTGAGGGTTCGATATCGTCCTTTGTGTAGTTCACGATCGGGGCTCTGCTGCCTTCTTCCGCGCCCGCCTGATACTCGCCGTAAAAGGCATTGATATCCTTTATAAACTTTCGATTCAAAAGATGCAGCGGTATATGCTGGGGGCAAACGCGCGAACACTCACCGCAATCCGTGCAGCGTCCGGCGACGTGAAACGCACGGATTATATGAAACATTTTTTCTTCGAAAGAATCTGCGGCTGCTTTGTTTTCAACACCTGATGCGGGATTGTCGAACACGCATTTTTCGCAGGTACATGCAGGACATGCATCGCGGCAGGCATTGCAGCGAATGCAGCGCGAAAGCTCACCTTGCCAGAATGCAAATCGTTCATCCGCCGTCATTGCTTCAAGTTTTTTGACCTCGTCAAAGCGGGAATCGTCAAGAACTTCACCATTCTCCCCGAGAAGTTCATCATAAACAACGCAGCGTTTGGATTTGCAGTGAATGCAGCGTTCAAGCATACACTCGTTTCTGTCGAGTGTTGCCGTTCCGTCGTAAAGAGTTTCAACGATAATATTTCCGTTTTCGTCAAAGGTGAGCTTTGCAATACCGTCAACCGCCTGCCTGACCTTGTTGATATCAGTCATTCCCTCACACGGTATGCCGACTGCGTAAACCTTTTCTCTGTCGAACCTGTGTTCGGTAAGCAGCTGATTAAAGCTGTAGCTGTCGCACGGTTTCAAAAAAACCGCAGCTTTGCCGGCGTCCCTGCGCGTTTCGTTAACAAGGTATTTTGAGAAGTTTGCGGCGCAAAAGCCGTTGTAAACAAATTCCCTGTCTATTTGTTCGGCTGTCGTGAAAACAGCGGGCGTAAGGTCGTAATCAAATTCGCCTCTTTTCCAGCCGAAAACTCTGCTGCAGATTCCGCTGTTCAAAAGCTCCTTTGCTTTGTTTGCAAGATAATCTTGGGTTATTTGCTGCATCTCAAATCCTCCAGACGCTTGTTTTTGCCCAAGCCGGCAACCTTTTCCGCAAAATCATTCATCGTTGCGGCAAATTTTGCGCCTTCCGCCGCGCTGACCCATTCAACGCGGGTTCGTTCGCGCTCAATGCCGAGATAGTCAAGCATTGAAAACAGCAGTGCCATTCTGCGGCGCGTATAATAGTTTCCGGAGGTATAGTGGCAATCTCCGGGATGACAGCCGCATATTATCACCCCGTCCGCTCCGCGCTGAAACGCGCGCAGAATGAACATCGGGTTCACTCTGCATGAGCAGGGAACACGGATGATTTTAACATCCGCGGGGTAACCGAGGCGATTGCTGCCCGCAAGATCCGCACCCGCATATGAGCACCAATTGCAGCAGAACGCAACTATCAAGGGTTTATATTTCCCGCTGTTATCCGTCATCGGCATATTGCATCCACCTCCGCCATGATTTGTTTGTTCATAAAGCCTTTAAGATCCATTGCCCCGGACATGCATGCAACGGTACATGCACCGCAGCCCTGGCACACCGCCTCATTCACGCTTGCAACGCGGCGGATCCTCGTTGTTCTGTCCGGCATACGGAATTCCTTTTCAATGTATGTAATCGCACCGTACGGGCAAACTTTTTCACAAGTTGAACACCCGTTGCACATCATCTCGTCCGAATGGGCAACGCAGGGATTGCCTGTCAGTCTGTTTTTGGAAAGAAGACCTATGACCTTGCTTGCGGCAGCACCGGCCTGCGCGACCGTCTCCGGAATATCCTTCGGCCCCTGACACGCTCCCGAGAGAAACACTCCTGCCGTCGGACTTTCAACCGGGCGAAGCTTCGGATGCGCTTCGGTGAAGAAATCGTTGGTATCCATGCTTGCAGTAAGCATAGTTGCAAGCTGCCTTGCGGATTTATCCGGTTCCATTGCCGCAGCAAGCACAACCATATCCGCATCGATATGCAGCTGTTTCCCTGCAATCAAATCCGATGCCTGAACCTTCAGCTTGTCCCCCTCAGGCGAAACCTTGCCTACCATGCCTTTGATGTAGTGTACGCCGTACTCCTCAACGGCACGACGGTAGAACTCATCAAAATTCTTTCCCGGGGTGCGCACATCAATGTAGAAAACATAAACATCCGTATCAGGATATTTATCCCTTGTGAGCATCGCATGTTTTGCTGTGTACATGCAGCAGACTTTCGAACAATATTCCTTGCCCTTATCCGCACAGGCCGCACAGCGCGAACCGACGCATTGAACAAAAACAATGGTTTTGGGATGTTTGCCGTCGCTCGGGCGAAGCAGCGTGCCCTTGGTCGGCCCCGCAGCATTCATAAGCCGTTCGAATTCAAGCGACGTTACAACATCCTTGGATTGAGAATATGCAAACTCATCAAACTTTTCGAGTGAAATCGGATTGAACCCGGTTGCTGCAACGATTGCGCCGTATTTTTCCGTTATGAATTCATCCTTTGCTTTATAATCAATCGCACCCGCCGTGCAGACTTTTGAACACAACCCGCATTTTCCGGATTTCAGCATCATGCAATGCTCGGGGTCAATAGTTGCAACCTTCGGAATTGCCTGCGCAAACGGGATATAAATTGCGCTGCGATTGTCCATGCCGAGATTAAACTCGTTCGGCACCTTCCGCATGGGACATTTTTCGGTACATGCGCCGCAGCCGGTGCAAATGTTCTCGTTGACGTAGCGAGCTTTTTTCTTTATGGTAACATCGAAATTTCCGACAAAGCCATGGACTTCCGTCACTTCCGAATATGTGAAAATTCGGATTTTATCATTTTGAGCTGCATCGACCATCTTCGGAGTCAGAATGCAGGCGGCACAGTCCAGCGTCGGAAAAGTCTTGTCGAGCTGAGCCATCTTCCCGCCGATTGTAGGTTTTTGTTCGACAATATCAACTTCGAACCCGGCATCTGCAATATCAAGAGCAGTCTGAATACCCGCAATGCCGCCGCCTATCACGAGCGCACGTTTCGTGACGGGCGTTTCGGAAGCCGTAAGCGGTGCATTAAGGTTGACCTTTGCAACAGCTGCTTTTCCGAGTATGATCGCCTTTTCGGTTCCTGTCGGCATATCCTTATGCACCCACGAACACTGTTCGCGAATGTTTGCAATTTCAACCATGTATGGGTTCAGGCCCGCAGAGGCGGCTGTTTTGCGGAAGGTTGCCTCGTGCATGCGCGGTGAACATGAGCAGATAACCACTCCGTTAAGATTATTTTCGCGGATTGCCTTTTTTATCAAATCCTGTCCCGCCTGGGAACACATATATTGATAATCCTCGGCAACAACGACGCCCGGCTCGTTCCCGAGTGCCGCAGCAACCGCTTTCACGTCAACGGTTCCCGCAATATTTGTACCGCAGTGGCATACAAAAACACCTATTCTTTGCATGTTTCGTGTTCCTTTCTATTTTGTGTACTTGCGGAACGCGCTGACAACTGCCTGCTGCGGCAAATCCGCATCCGCTTCAGCTGCCGGCGGCACATCATCGGCAGTCATTCGGTTTGCATCCTTTTGACGGATTTTTATGAGCCGTATCGCTTCAACGAGCTTTGCCGGTTCAACTCCCCGCGGACATCGTTCAACGCAGGCGAAGCACGAAAGGCATTTGTAAAGCGACTCCGAATTCAGCAGCGGTTCGATATCTCCGGTTTCAACCATGTAAACGAACTGATGCGGATGATATTCCATCTCTTCATATGACGGACATGTTGCCGAGCATTTGCCGCAGCGCATACACTTGAGCGGATTTACTCCGCTGATTCGGAGTATCTGCTCCTTTTCGCGTAAGGTTTTGTTGTTCTGCATCAGTTACTCCTTTCCGTTGACAGCGCAGCCGCAGTGCTCCCCTGCCGCGCTGCCGTTTGCTGCTCCGTTCTTAATGCCGAATGCTTCCGCCATGAGTTCGGTGAAATAAACAACGGGAACGGATGCTTCTTCACCCATGCCGTTTTTGACAAGGTTATATCGGCAAAGCGGACATGCAGTCACGATTTCGTCTGCACCGTGAATGCATGCGCTCCCATAAACCTTCCTGCTCCGTTTTGCCGCTGCATTCGGGTCATCCATGACGGTATACCCGCCGCAGCATTCGTTTCTTTCCGGGAAAATGCAGGGTTCGGCTCCGAGTGCGGCAATGAGTTTTTCGATGAGCTGCGGATTTTCCGGATCATCAAACTCAATGACTTTTGCCGGGCGCAGCAGCATACAGCCGTAATATGCCGCAACACGTTTTCCGTTTAAGGGGTTTTTGACCGCAGCATGTATTTTTTCAAAACCGCTGCCGCGTGTCACAAGCTCCAAGTAATGCAGAACCTCCGTCTCTCCGTGATAAGGAGCGGGCGGATTTTTATCCTGTGACAGATAAAGGTTCACCTTTTTTGCAAAGTCCTCATCCGTTCGCATGGCATGATTGGTTTGCTTGATAACATTGTGACATGCAGAGCATACCGTAACAAGAGGCCTTCCGGCATCGCGTGCGGCAGCAAGTGCGCGAACGGCGGCAAGTTTTGTTGCAATTTCATCCTTTGCGGAAACGTAAACACCGCCGCAGCACTGCCAGTTCTCTATTTCGCACAATTCAAAGCCGAGAATCTCCGCACAGGCGCGCGCACACCTGTCAAGCTCTTTGGCCTTTGTGCGCAGCGTGCAGCCCGGGAAATAGCTGACTTTCATCATATTTGAGCATCCTTTCTTCCAAAGCTCTCTTTATTGTCAAAAACCAATGTGGAGCCTTTATTCGTTTTGCGGAGTGCATTCAGGTATTCGGGCATTATCAAAGGTTCAACCCGCCGATAACTTCCTTCAATGCATCGGCACTGCGGCGAAGCTTTCCGATTTCTTCATCCGTGAGCGCAATGTTGACCTTGCCGCTGACGCCGTTGCTTCCGATGCGGTTGAGCGTACTGAGGCAAACATCATCGATTCCGTACTCGCCGTTCATAAGAGTCGAAACGGTCATTGTGGTTTCGATGCCCGAATGCAGGCATTTGCAAATATGGCATACCGCCGCCGAAACAGCATAGAAAGTTGCACCTTTGCGGGCAATAACTCTTCCGCCGGATTTTTTTACATAAGTCTCAATCTCTGCAAAGTCAAGCGCGGGACTTATCATGCCGGGAGTTGTGATAAGCTGCGGGCAATCCTTAATCGGCACTCCGGAAATATTTGCAACCGACCACGGAACGAAGGACGAGTCGCCGTGTTCACCGAATACATATGCATGTACATTGGTCTGATTGATATTATAATACTCAGACAGCCTTGCACGCAAGCGCGATGTGTCCAGAACGGTGCCCGAACCAATGATATGGTTTGCAGGAAGTCCGGACTGCTTGAAAAACACATATGTCAGGATGTCAACAGGATTGCTGACGATGATATAAATCGCATTCGGCGCATATTTTGTTATCTGCGGCAGAATGGATTTTGTGATGTTGACGTTGGTCTGCGCAAGCTCAAGACGGGTCTGTCCGGGTTTGCGGGCAATGCCGGAAGTCAAAATAACGATATTGGAACCTGCCGCATCGCAGTAATCGCCCGCATAGATGGAGCAATTGCCGCCGAAAAACGAATTGCCCTGGCGAATGTCGAGTGCTTCGCCGAGCGCTTTTTCGGTGTTGATGTCGATCAAGACAATTTCAGACGCAATGCCCATTGTGTTGAGTGTGTATGCAATGGTTGCGCCCACACTGCCGGTGCCGATGATGGTTATTTTATTCATGTTAAACATTCCTTTCGTTGGTTCATATGTTTTTCCGAACCGTATAGTAACATAATTCGCGCAAAATCGGAATTGCCCTTTTCGCATATCGGTATTGCATTTATCGATATGTTGTGAATCGGACTGAATCTGCCGCTGTTTTGAACGGTTGTCAATGCATCCCGCTGTTTGTTATTGTACGATAGAAGAGGAGCAAAAGAGTATAAAAAAACGAAACCCACAACCCATGTGATATGTTTATAATGCCCGGAACATGCACAAATGAGGTTCCCGGCATACAAATGCACATTTTTTTGTTAACCTGAATTCTGCATGTCGAGTGTACCCAATCTGTTTCTGCGTCAGGTATGGCTGCACTCGGCATGTAAAATCAGTCATTGACGGTCGTTCTTTGTTTTCCGTATTTCTCCTCCATTTCTTTCGTGTGTGCGCGAAGCAATGTCTGCGCTCGCGTCTGAATGCGGGAAAGCTCCGTTTGGTCAGTATCCGCGAACTCGCACGCGAACTCGCGCGCGAGTTCGCGTTTGATCCTTGCGGAAGCAACTGCATGACTGTCGCCCGCTCTGCTTTCATCCGCTTCCGACAAGAACTTTTGCAGCAGTCCCAAATTGACGGAGTAAATGAGCTCCACAAGTTTTGCCCTGTATTCCAACTCCGCGGGCGTGATCCCGGGGAAGTTTTTCATGTCCAAGGTATGCTGTGCTTCATGCTTCAGAAGAGAAACAAGAAATCGCTCGCTTTCAAAATCATACGCCTGTTCTATGCAGTTGATCGTGCCGTCGGGCGAAGCCCAGCCGCCTGTGCCGTACCTGCCGAAAGTCAGATAATCCATCCAGCTTCGAAAAACAAAGCCTTTGAGAATATTGACTGTATATTCCGCCGTTCCGTCCGGCAGTTCGACTCGGTAAACGGTCGGAATCGTATCCCGCCAAATATACGGGACGTAATATCCCTGTGTTTTTCCGAAAAGCGCATGATAGCCGTTCGCTTCAAACACCGATTTAAGCTGTTCGGTCAAGCTCTCTTCATCTGCATTCGGCATATTCAAGAGTGTCCTCAGCTGTTTGATCAGCTTGCCTGCCGCATCCGCTTCCGATAATCCGCAATAGAATGTGTCACGAAAATAGATTTGATACAGGCGCAGGATATCGTTGAGCATATCCGGTATTTCGAACGTTCGGTATTTACAATCTTCAAAAATCGCAGCATATGCAGGAAGAATATCTTTAAATTCTTCGTGTTCGCGCATGTATGCAATTGCACCTTTTATATCTCCGTTCAGAAAAAACTGACTTATTTGCATATTTATTTGCTCCTCTGTGAATTTTTATGGCGTCCGAGCCTGCTGAAATTCGACGATTGCCGCCGTCCCGCTCACAGGGCAGCAGTCCCTCATCGGTATAAAAACGCAGTGTATGCTCTGTTACACCGAATAATTCAAAAAAATCTTGACTTCGTGTTACTCGAACCTGTAAAAACGATTATAGCACAGGACATGTGCCCGTGCAATATGGAAACGGGGAAAACGGAGTATGCTCCGGCATCAAAAATCGGCTGTGCCCGACGTGTAATGGTTGAAAAAATTCGAATTCATGGTATACTTATCCAAAGCCTGTGTTGAAACGGGTTTGTTTACGGAGGTAATACCAATGAGTAAATTTGCAGTAATCCTATATCCTGATTTTTCCTTGCAGGAAATTACCTGCCTGACTTCGGCTCTGTCGGTATGGTTTGAAGAAAAAATCGATTTTATCGCAAGTGAAAACAGGGAGTATTGCAGCGAAGAGGGTTTGCGGGTAATGCCGACAAAGACAATTGCAGATGTAAACATCACAGACTACAAATGCATTGTTCTTCCGGGTACGATCAATCCGCTTCCCGCACTTTATGATGATAGGCTGATTGAGTTTTTGCGCGGCGGAATCAACACTGACGTAACATTTGCAGCAATCTCGTCCTCTCCTATTATGCTGGCAAAGGCAGGTGTTTTGGACGGCAGAAAATTTACTGCCGGCTTTTTTATGCAGATGGCAGAGACATTTTCCTTTGTTGAAAACGAGAATTTTACACATAAAGGAATCGTTTGTGACGGGAATGTAATCACCGGCATCGGCATGTTCTTCCGCGAGTTTGCAGAAACGGTTTTGCATAAATTCGGTTATGATGTCGGCAGCAATTTTATGCGCAGCAACCCTGAAGATTACACAGAGGAAGAACTTACGTTTTATTGGTCGGAAGAAGACTACCGTCAGTTCTTGAAGGAATTAAAAGAGTACGAAAAAAAACAGGCACTTTGGGTTCAAAACCTTTCGGAACCCGAACGGCACACTTTTGTACTCTTGCGGCGGGAATACTCAGCGTCCTGCGGAGCATTATTTCCCGTCGCAAAAACTGTGCGGTTCGAAATGCTTCGTCACATTATTCTGACAATGCAGCCACGTCATTTATGCCGCCAAAGTGTGTTCCGGCGTCAATTTGTTTGCAAATAGTATATGTATTTTTTCCAATCGGTTCTGTCGTTTTCGGCTTTTAACGCTACTGCGATTTTCGAATTTGCAAAAACAACGTATCCGTTGCCGCAACCATAGCTCACACTGTAATCATCACCAAAACATGCAAAACTGATTGAAGGAACGCACAAGACGCAATAAGTAAGCTCTGCATCCGTCAGGTCGGTAGAGATTTTCTCATATGTTTCTTCGGATATATCGCAAGCGCGATAACAAACAAAGTTTCTTTCCGAACCCAAATAATTAAGGTATTCATCGATACGCTCATGGCTGCAAAAAACACCGGGTTTCCCAAGCATTTCAGAATTACCCGTGCCGAAATAAATTAATTCATTTCCGTTGAGGAAAGTTTTCAATTTGCCGAACACGTTCGGGGGCATTGTATAGTATGGCGAATTGAGGTAAACAGGTTTATTCCTGCGACTCACTTCATTAAATAGCTTTTTAAACTCAACTCCCGGTGGGTTCTTGACAGGTTTCGGTTCGGAGGACAACGGAGAAAAAAACTTACAGTCGGGCAAAATCTTCGGATATGGTTCATTCTCGATCTTTCCATGTAATGTACAACGGATAACCCGCAGTGATTCTACCGCATATCTGCAAGTGAAGCATTTTTCGCAAAGGTTGGCTGCATCATAGAGTTCGTCTCTCGGCATCAAAAAAGATTCTCCGACAGTGTGATAATCAGTTCTTGAAGCATCATCAATTTGTTCGCATTTGAATACTCTCGACATGCCGTTCGAACATATCGGCTCCGCAACAAAATAAACATTGCCCTCGTATTTATAATAGCATCCTTCGCAAATCATTAACATTTCCGCCTTCGCAGTAATATTGCTCCGCCGCTTCGCATCGAAGTGCTTTTACTCAAGCTTACGTTCGGATTGTTTATTGCGGCTATTTCAGAAGCACGTATTTTTTTAATTAAAGCAGCCTGCTCCGAGTACTAACCGCGTATTCGCCGTTGCTTTTTGCCGACAGGCACGTTCATGTTATACAGCAAAACTACCGCAGTTTTTTCTCCATAATGATTTCGTTGCCGTCAGTTTCTCCCGTATGGTCAAAGCCGAGTTTAAGGTACAATTGTTTTGCCGCTTCGTTTCCTTCAATATAGCAAAGGACAACTCTGTTATAAACCCCGTCTTTTTGCATTTCCCGAAGAACGTGCCCGGCTGCTTCATATCCGAATCCGTTGCCTTGATATCTTTCGTCAATAAAAAACTGGCTGAAGTCGTATGCGCCATCTATATAATAATACAGAGCCATTCCAATCGGTATATCTTCATTGTATATAATCAAAGCGCGACTTCCGGAATTCCTGTAGGCATACGCTCTTGCCAACAGCGTAATTGAATTCGCTGCGAAGTCCTTCTGATCATTGCGAACATGCAGGTCAAGCCTCCAGTTGTCAGGGCTGACTTCTTCTAAGTGTATCATCCTGTTTTCCTCCGCAAAAACTCACTTGCTGCATACATTGTACCATACAGCAGTGTTTGTTTCAACAACTTGCATAAGCCGTGATTTGCAGCGAATGATTCCGAAATCAAAATGTTGAATGTAGTTTTCAGAAAGGATTCATATTTTTCTACAGTTTTGTATTTCAACGAATATTTCCACTCGAAAACTTGACAAATGATGTTCAACTTCGATATACTTCTGATGTGAACATCGGCCTGCCGGTACATGCCGAGTTCATATAAAGAGCCAAAAGTTAACGCTGCATCAGCGAAAGACACAAACCGGGAGGTTATTTTAAAATGAAAAAAATCACTCTGAACATGTTATTGGCTTCACTTCTTGTTCTTGCGACATTGGCATCATCCGGATGCTCTGTCCGACTGCTTGATTCACTTACTCAGAACAGGAAATCTGAAGATGAAGTGATTGAATCAGTTGAGAACTGTTATTACCAATACCGGGATGAAATCGAAAGATTTGCCAAGTTTCTGTATTCGCAGGATAACATTAAACAGTTGTGCATATACAGTCCGCGTCGCGGAGCAGATTACTGTGATGCTCGTACGGACACTTTGGTTCAGCTGAAGGAGGATATTTTTGCCGAGTACAAAAGCACTGATATTTCCGATGAAGATATGGAACTGCTGCAAAGCTTTGCGGCATGTATGTTGGCAAACGATATCGGATGCGTAAATATTGTTGACCGATTCTTAAATATCGGATTCATCGGACAGCCAATCAGTTGCAATTACTCTTTATTCGTTAACGCGGACGAAACGGAGCGGCAGCCAAAGGACATAAGTTGGATCAACGAATCTGCTCAGCGCAGTTTGTCAGATAATTGTTATATAGTCAGTACATCGGCTTTTGCATTCTGACGAAACATGGCTTTGAGCGTATTGTCCCATAGCAATGATGTTGTCAAGTGGATCAGATCTGCTGACGGCGGTCACTGACGGAACGGTATCGACCGGTTCAAAGCAAAACAACACTGTTTCTTATGATGAAATGGGTAACCCGACCCGTTACTTCGGTGCGGCCAATACTTGAGCAGGCAAACAGCTCAAGTATTGGGGCAAGTCAGGAAAGTATGTCAACTTCGCATACAACGATGACGGCATACGGACGCTGAAAAACGCCGACGGAATCTTAACAAACTATTATTACAACGGCAGCCTTTTGATAGGCATGACTGTCGGTTCGGGCAGCAGCACAAGAATTCTCCGCTTCAGCTACGATTCTTCCGGCAGCGTTGTTGCGGTGGATTATTCAACCGATAACGGCACGACCTTTAACACCTATTATTATCTTCGCAATGCCCAGAATGACATTGTGAAGCTTATTGACAGCAGCGGCAGCACTGTTGTAGAATATTGCTATGACAGTTGGGGCAAACTGCTGTCAACCTCGGGCTCACTTGCGTCCACACTCGGAAAGAATAATCCCTTCCGTTACCGTGGGTATGTCTATGACGAGGAGACAGGTTTCTACTACCTCCAAAGCAGGTACTATAACCCTGAAGTCGGCAGGTTCATTTCCTCCGATGTCCTCCTCTCCACCGGCCAGGGCGTTCTCGGGCATAACGCGTATGCGTATTGCGGGAATAATCCGGTTAACATGTCTGACGAGACCGGCATGTGGCCAAGCTGGGCTAAAAAAATTGTAGCAGCAGTTGCGGTTGTGGCTGTCGTTGCCACCGTAGCAGCTATCACCGTTGCAACAGCAGGCGCAGGAACTGCAGCAGCCGTTATTGCGGTAGGAGCTGCCAAAGGAGCTGCTATTGGAATGGCTTCCGGTGCTGCTATGGGTGCCGCGACGGGTGCATTAAGTCATCGAGTGTCTACCGGCAGTTGGAACGGTGCAGGCACGGCCGCACTTAATGGAATGGGCAATGGGGCATTGTCCGGTGCCGTCACCGGCGCAATAACAGGTGCTGCCGGTAGTGCAATGAAGGTAGGCCGCGCGGCCAGAGCGTGGGACTCATCTTCAAAAGGCGGTCCATGGACAAATATGGTTGATCACTATAAACGGCATGTCCTTCTTGAAGGAAAGAAGGACATGACAAAAAATGTTATTACTTATACAGATGATGCAATAGCGTTATGGAATAAATGCAATGGAATAGGTAAATTAATGAGTTCAGGTAGCTTGAGATTGAAAGGATTGGGAGTGGGTGGTTTCTATTCTCAATCCGGACTTATACGCTCGTTTTTCTACCAGTGAGGGCATGCGTATGAAACTGCTGTCCAAGGAAGAGACAAGTATAGTTAAAGCATTCTTAAAAGTACCTATTCCCGAGTATGTCCTCGCATATGCTGATGGACAAATTGATCTTTTAGACTGTTATGAAGTGGCATTTAACTTTGCCAATGAACTATTAAGAGGAAGAAAGATAAATCCAAATGCATCACCGTGGGGTGATGGCCGAAGCGTTATATTTGAGCCCTATTATGCTATGCTATTGTTAAATATTCGAAACTCCGATTTAAGTGCAAACATCAGTAATTACTGCGACTTGTTCTTAAAAGTTCTGGACGTTTTTAAGGATCATCTTGTGTAGATGCATTTTTGAATGTATCCGCAAGCATGAAGGGGGCTGGATTGCTTGTCAGGTATATCAATCACTGAAATACCACAATAAGGGAGCTAATGTGCTCAAATATCACAAGATAAAGCAAATTTTGCCAGTTGAGATTCTTCAGTGTTGAAGTATACCTGCAATTGTAATTGTTGAAATGCATCTTGGGATTTAGCTAATTCGAATGGACAAGGCGGAATGTTTACACCGGTTGGTAAGGTTTTAATACTCAGGTATAGGTGATTGCAATGAAAAACAAACAGCATAAGTATATTTTAAAGGCGTTTTTGGAATCCAGAATTCCTGCAAAAATACGCCAAAATGCTCCTGAACTTATTGCTATTGATTCCATCATAGGTGGATGCTGCACACAGTTGTTAAAGCAATCGAAATTCATTGAATTTCCCGCCGACACAATTATCTCAAAGGATGATAAAAAAGTTTTTTCAGAATTGATAAATCAGTCTGCAGGAATGGAAAAAGATGAATTGGTAATATATTATCGTATTGCAATACTTGCAGAATCAATACTGATTCAGTATCGGCAATGAATCCTACCGGCAAACACATGCGGATAGCAAAAACCGCAGAAATGCAGAAGTCTGTGCAGCGAATTACTGTGTTTGCAAAATGAATATGCCAAATTTAATCTAAGTGTTCAAAAAGGAGGATTCGTCAACAAACTGCATTCTTAAAATAATTCATGTGGAAGCTATTATTACCTTCGCAATGCCCAGAGCGATATCGTCGAACTCATTGACAAAACCGGAGCAACCGTTGTAGAATATGCTTACCTCAACAGCGATTGAGTCGCTGTTAAGGTTTGACAGTTGGGGCAAACTGCTGTCAACATCGGGCTCACTCGCGTCCACACTCGGAAAAGATAATTCGTTCCGCTATCGCGGAGGCGATTTGCCGTACTGTTCGTAAAATTTAAGGTCCGGATGCGGAGGTGTATGACAATGAGTTTAAGATCGCATTGCGAGTAGGCACCCGACCATATAAATATAATTTAGCTGCCGGTCAGGTGTATTATGACTATCATTTTATGCGGCAGACTGATACCGGACAATGGGCGGAAAAACATGGGTATGGCGGGGCATCGGTCCTTTTGGATGCAGGAATGACTCCGGATACGAGTCCTTGGACTCTATGTGGCGTACCATACTATGACAGCGCAACAATATACTATGCAGTAGGAAATTGAGGTGTACTATGAGGTCAGCAAAATATTATTTCGCAGCGATTGTTTTAATGATGCTGCTTGTAATCTGTTCTTGCACCGCAGGAGGAACTGATTTGAACATTGAGATATCCCAGCCGGATAAAAGTTTGGTTGATTTGGCCTCTAAAACCTATGATGAAACAGACTTATCGGAACTCGCCGAGTTCAATGGTTTGTTGAATGAGCTAAACACCAAATATCCCATTGAATGCTTGCGGAAAGATAACGGAGTGTACCGAGTATCATATCTTGGTGATGAGCGTATTGCCGTACTCTTGTTTGATAGTTCGGGCAACAAAATTCTTGGTAATACCTATAGAACGCAGCCGTTAAAGTCTGATTTTAACGGACTGGCGAAAGGTCAATCGTTAGATGCGGTAAGAGCGATTGATCCTAACGGTGAGTATTTATTTCTTTATACCGGCAGAAATGATACACCGAAAGAATCCTTGCATTATACCAAGGATGGGTATTTAATCACCATCCAATATGACGCTTCATGCTCAATTATAAGCATAAATGAAGAGTTGATTTAAGGAATATCCGCAAGCACCTTATTTCGGCAAGCAACCGTATGAATAAACACAACCCCGGAGGGAAACTCCCTCCGGGTACAAAAAACAGCCAAAACCGGGTTCTACTACCTCCAAAGCAGGTACTATAACCCTGAAGTCGGCAGGTTCATCTCTGCCGATGTCCTCCTCTCCACCGGCCAGGGCGTAATTGGGCATAACGCGTATGCGTATTGTCTGAATAACCCGGTGAATATGAGCGGTAACTGCGGTTCGTATGCTGAAGCAATAAAGCCGCTTGATGAAGCCGGAGGGGGAAGTCTTGGCATTGGTTTTGGTATCGGTTCACTGATATTAACAATTACTTCCGCCATTACTAATATAATTACATCGAAGCCGAAGGTTAAGTCCGATTCAAAGCCTCGAGAAAAACCCAAAACAGAATACTGGTCAGCCTCAATTGTTGATGGTCAAATTATAGCTATAAGTCCGCCGACGTATTCAGAGGCAAGAAACTGGGTTGATTCCGGCGGAAGTTTATTGTGCATTAACCATGCAGCTGCAATTGGAATTGTAAAATTCTACCCTTCTGCAAGGTGGGATCGCACTCACAAATATGGGTGCGGTTATCTGAATCACTACCATTTGAGCTCGGCGCACACCAACCACATTTGGTATTATGGAGAATAAAATGAATAAAGAACGTATTGTTTTTTTCAAAAATGAGGATCAAAAAAGTGATCGATGCTCCGGAACAGCATATGAGCAGTTTATTGATTATGCGTTCAAACACACTGATTTTTTCATGCTTGTATATGTTAATTACTACAATAAAGGATACACTAAAAAAATGAAGTCCTTTATGAAGAGCTTGAAACCGTTTCAGGTAAAAAGGCGCACAAACCCAAGTTGGCCCGGAACAGAGTTGACCATTTGCCCCAATACATCATATAAGGTGGTTTTTTATCGAACAGATGAAGACGCCAAGGAAGTACTGAAACACGTTTTCAAAATAAGCGACTGGTCTTGTCCGGAAAATCCACAGGATTTAGCCTTCTTTAAGGGTAACAAATGCTGGTTTTATTCTGTTGGGCATGAAAAAATTGCCGGAATAATCCGTGCTGATGACGAAGATGTTGATTTTGTTGTGAAATGCGGGCTGGCCGATTACAGTGATGTTGAGCCGTTCAATCCGCATTACTGTGTTTTCGATGAAGAAATCGTTAAAGACAAAGGCAGCATTGCACTGCGAGGGGCTAAAATATGATTTACGAAGACTTTGAATAGGAGCGCATTACATAGCCGGAATAAACAATGGCGACGGGACGTACACATTTTACAATGACTCGTCAATAAAATCAGTTATGCTGGACAGTCTGTATTTAGAACTCGAAGAGCGTGGCGATTTGTTTATCAGCGGTTGGTGGATTAACTTCAATAAATAATTTAAAATTGAAGCAAGGAGGCTTTTATGAAAAAAGAAATGCGGCTAAATATAATGATTATACTTATCGTCATATGTTTGGCAATGCTCACTGCCTGCATGAAAGGTGCACCGGACGATGCTTACATGATTGATTTAACAAGCGAGCGAGATGTCGTGATTGAAAATTCAATAGAGTATGTTGCGATGGGTGACTTCGATAGCTTTGAACTTTATGAACAATTGCTTTTGGAGGAATATGGGGATGCTTTTAATTCTGAGATTCACAATATCGGAAGTGTTGAAAAAGGTGACAAGAAAAGAGCCGCTGAAGCAGCCGAATATTTCCTGAAAGAATACTTCGGAACTCGTTATATTGATGCCGGTAACGGCAAAGTAAAAGTGCGCTTTGAAAAGGATGCCGGTCTGAGAGAACTTTGCTACTACCGCTGCGGTGATGTGTTCGTTGTGTTTGAAACGGGCGAAGGCAGTTTTCGCGGCTGCTTCGACTTGAGAATTCAGACGTACCTTCGCTGTAAAGATGAATCTATTCCGTGGAGATTCGCGGTTAAATTGAACATGTATGAACAGTCCGCAGAAAGGTTGCGATTTCTGCACGAAATTGACCCAAAAGGTATTGATAAACCATTTCGGTTCGATAAAGTACACGATGCTCAAACAGCTTTTGCCGCTGCAAAGAAAATGAGCAGATGGGCACGGTGCCAAGAAAAAGAGTACAAGGTGTATTTCAGCCCGTATTCCAATGCATGGTTCGTGTGTGCAAAACATTGGATAATTGCATTCGGTGAGGATAGCACAATTCTATATTCTGCAATCGTGATTTGAGCGTGATCTATGTCACAATGTTCAGAATGACATTGTGAAACTCATTGACAAAGCCGGAGCAACCGTTGTAGAATATGCTCACCTCAACAGCGATTGAGTCGCTGTTAAGGTTTGATTCTTGGGGCAAACTGCTGTCAACCTCGGGCTCACTCGCGTCCACACTCGGAAAGAATAATCCCTTCCGCTGCCGCGTAGTTCGGCGTTTTGATGAAGTACAGCCTGTCAAGGCATACGGGGAGGTGGTTTTGATGTTTAAAAGAAATACGTTTTTCCCATTTCTACTTGTTCTTTTTATTGCATTCGTTGCATGGACACTTGTGGTGGTTAACAGAAATAAACTTCCCGAAACTAAGGTGTTTGATGTAAGCGATTATCAATACTATATCGATAAATTTCCATTGAAAGATAGTTTAGGAGGCATATCCGATTCAAAAGATCTTCTCAAAAAAGTTGAAGTAATTTGGATCAATAAGTATGGAGAACGTATAAAAAAGCAGAAACCCTATCAAGTATTCTATGATAAGGCAAACGGTATTTGGCTTGTTCAGGGAACATTGCGATCCAATATGACGGGTGGTGTTGCAAACATCTTGGTAGATAATGATACGGGCAGGGTTTTAGCACTCTGGCATGATAAGTGATTTATGCCGATAAGCATCTTGCTGTTCCAATATGTATCCGTTCAAAAACAGTACCGACGTTGCTGTTGCTTTCGTGCATAACCGATTTTTTAAAGCAAAGAAACAGATGTACGGTTCTGATTGGCAGGATACATAGATTTTAATTATTAATAAAACTATGCGAGGAAGGAAAAAGCATATGAATTTCAGAATAACGGATGATGCAAGCGAGCACGATGTCAATGAGATACATGGAATGCTGAAAGAATATAATCTTGCTCATCGTGAACAATCAAAAAAATCCCGATAGGGCTGTTCTTTGAAGACGAAAACAGCAGAAAGCTGGCAGGATTGACAGGAGAGATATTCGGAAATTGGCTTTGCATTCAATTCCTTTTTGTCAGCGAACAACTCCGAGGGCAAGGTATCGGAAGCAAGTTATTGGAGGCCGCGGAAAGCGAAGCCAAACAGCGCGGCTGCAAATATGCTTTTGTGGATACTTTTTCTTTTCAAGCTCCGATATTCTACAAGAAACATGGATATCAGGAGGTTTTCACCCTTGAGGAATATCCGTACACCGAGAAAAGGCATTATTACACAAAAAATTTGTTTTGACCTGTGTTCATCCTCGGCGTAGAGCCAGCAATGTATGCCGTCTCCCTTGCGACGCTGCAGATTTGGGTCATAGTTGGAGTTGCCGCACTCAGCACGACCCTCGCTGTTCGTTTTTTTCCGTTGAGAATAAGATGCCAATATTTAAGCGGCAGAATCGCATTTTTTAACGGAGCTGCGGCATCGTCAGCTGCAAAAAGCCCGGGCAACTCAAAAAGGGTTGACCGAGCTGTTTTTGAAATCAATGCTGTTTTTTTATTTCATTACCTTTTCCAGCAGAGTTTGGTAACTGTCCACCACATCATAAACCACGTTTCCGTTGCTTATCGCCTTAAAATGCTCTCTTGCGCAATGGATTTTTGATTCCTCAATGAGCCGGAGCTGCATGGAGGACATAGAGCCTTTCGTCTCAGCAACAAAGTAGATATGCTTGACGGTACCTTCATAGAAAGCTATCGCCCAGTCCGGATTATAATGCCCGACCGGTGTTGCGATATAGAAGCTGTCCGGCAGCTTCACATAAACCGCAACATATGTGTTGGTGTCCAGATCGGTCGCAAAATCACGCTCGTTCGTGGAATCATACACGATATGATCGTATAGATGCCGCTGCGCTTTCATTGCATTTGTACCGAGCTTGCCCTTGATGGTCGGTTCGGTAAAGATGTCCGTATCGTAATGCTCATCCAGCACGTTGTAGGTAATATGCTGAATGATTGCAGTAGCTTTTTCATCATTGATCAGGGCGGCTGCTTTGATAATGAACTCTTCCGGATTGAACTTGAACTGCTCAAAAACGGATTTCTCAATGCCGGTCAGAATTGCAACGACTGCCTTTCGCGTCAAGCCTGTCTCTCCGACCAGCTCGCCGATTAAATCATACTTCACACTGCTGCCCACGCGGATTTGCTTGCTGCTGTCATAAGTAGAAGACTTTGACTTCGAGAATGCACTTCCGTCAAGAAGCGAGTCCTTTGACTTGATCTCATCCATCGCGCCGGTTTCAACTTTGAAGAAGATTTTCGGCACATGAAGATTTCGGTTGATGGAAGCAATCGCCTTGTTTACAAGCTCATCCGTGTCAAAGTCCACTACATATCCGGCGATTCAAATTTTGGCTTTTCCATCTCTATTTCTCCATAATTTCTATATAGTTAAGCTGTCCGTTCAAGTTATTGAACGCTTCCGTATCTGTAAAATATCTTTTGGGAATGAGGTTTTTTATCACTGACTGAAACATCTCAGCGGTGCTAACCTGAATGTCCTCATTCGTCATTCTATCATTTACATAGAAGTGCGTCCCGTTTGCGCTCGTATTGTACAAGAATCTTTTCCGCTTCGATTTCCATCGATACCTCTCGCACTTAGACTCAGGTAAGAAAACATCAAAGAAAATATCTCTGCCCTCAGTAGAAATTCTGATATACCCAACAATGTGGTTGTAATCCCAAAGACGGTATGGATAGGTTGCCAATTCCTCTACCGCTATCATATGCTCCCTTGAACATCGTTCGTGTTCATTCCTAATCTTCAGTCGAAGCAATTTCACTTTTCGGGAAAGTTCCTTTCTGCTAACCGCATAAACAGGAATTTCAAAAAGTTTTTTCATCCCAGTTTCTTCATCTCCTTTCCCAACCTTTTCAACTCCGCATTCATTTGCATCCGCCGGTTAAGCTGCTTCTCTTTCTTCATCTTGTTTTCCAGCGTAGAAATTTGCTTTTCGAGCTGCTTCTTCTTTTCATCCCGCACGACAGATTCTTTCAGGCTCTCGCCGGAATCTGTTTGCAGCTTGTCCCCGGCGATTTGGCGAACGAGGCTTTCATAGACGGCATCTATATTCAAGCCGTCGATGCTGAGATGCAGTTCATCTTCCGGCATCCAGTCCGTGTGATAATAGCGACTGACCTTGAAGGCGTTGCTGCCGGACGCAGCAGCCTCCTTGTAGCCGATCCACGCCTGAGCCTTGCCGTCACAGGTCAAAATAAAGAGGATATGGTACGGGATTTCCTTGTCGATTTGTTTCAGCACCGCTTCGTCAAGCTGAGGATCGTTCAGGCGCACCTCGAACACTTCGATCTCGGTCACTGCTTCGCCCGCAGCAATATTCAGCGTAGACGCTGCCAGCTTGTTTCGCCAGTACACCAGCCGGATCTGATCGACAAACACACGGCGCAAAGCAGGGGAAACCTCAAGATTTTCATAGAACTTCTGCTTCGGTATTCTTTTGTTAAATTCAGTCGCTTGAGGAAAACCTACCACTTTTAAAGTCACCTACCAAACTTAGCTTTTAGTTCCGGATCACCATCTATCTCTTCAATTACCCACGGCTGCAAAAAATAATTTATTTTCGGGTCTGCCATATTTACTGCATGGGTTGATCCTGCAGGCAAAATGACATAAAAATGTTGCAATTCTAAAACCACCCCATCATGCATCGGAAGCATCGCTGTATGAGTAGACTCAGTAAGGAGATACCTTATTAGTTCTACTTTGATGCCGTCAATTCGCTTTAAATAAGCAACCCGAGCTTTTTTCAGCCGCTTATTATAATATTTGCCCTTGATCTTTTTTGCGATGATTACAACTAAAAACACTACCAAAATTGATGTCGATACAACAAATACAATTCCAATTGCAAATCCGTATTTGTCGCGGAAACTTGTCATATACAGTTTCTCTATTATTACATTCGGAAGAAAAAGCAGTAATCCGCTTGCAACCGATAAAGCACCAAGTATGCGCGGGGGCAACTTCAAAAAATCAACAATATTTTTCATATAACCATCCTTATTTCACGACTAAGAAGCAAATCAGCTCAAAATCATCCAGTCCCGAAACTGCACTGAGCAGCGCAGATGTGCCGCCGCTTTTGAACAGGCTGTCAATATCGTTTTCTTCTTTCACGTCAATGATGGAATTGATTGCCTCGCTCAGTAGCTCAGAGATTTCACCCATTTTGCGTCCGTCATCCGTCTCATCATTGAAAAGCCTGCAAAGCTCCGCACAAGGCTCGCCCTTGCCACGGCAGAGCAGACGCATCGTGTCGAGCAATTTCTTCGGGTTGAGGTAATCGCAGACAATTTCGCCCTCTTCGCTGATGTAGACCATATAGAAAGGGTGAATCCGGTTCCGATTGTCAATGTTCACGCTATCATTGATATTTCTGAGGACGAAAATCACACCGGCAGGAGAATCCTCCGTCTGCCCGACAACGGTGTGCAGACCCTTTGGTGCGGTTTCAATGTCCTCGTGCTGCTTCATGTATTCGAGCAGATCAAGCCGGAACTCGTTACCGTACAAACTGCGCTCTCTGGAAATGCGAGGGATATAGAACTCCCGTTGCGCTTTGGAGGCTTTCTCAGTGATAAAGGTCGGAGAGGTGAAAATGAAACGCAGTTCCTCTATGCCTTCCAGTTGCTTTTTGAGTTCCTGATACGCATAGATTGAAAAGCAGGCCGCCGCGACAGACATCTTGCTGCCATTGCGGATAACCTTCTGCAGATCTCCTTTAACAGTCAAATTAACATTATCAATAATCTGCATATGAACCTGCCTCCCAATCGATTTTTGTTGTATGCGTTGGCATAAGACTTACTCATCCTCCACCACTTCCATCAGATCTCCGATGTCGCAATGGAAAACCTTGCACAGGCGGAGCATGACGGCCATGGAGACGAGGCGGTTGTTGTTCAGCTGGGTCATGGTATAGGGCGACAGATGGGCCGCTTTGGCCAGCTCGCCCTTTTTCATTTTGTTCTTGATCAGCAAGATCCAAAGCTTATCATATTTAACGGTCATGGGGCTCCTCCTATGTATGCAAGGAAAAACAAATGCTTACAATTTTATAGGATACATTCTACCACAATCCTTCGAAAATCGCAATAGAATCCAAACATATTTTGCCGTAATAAGGCAAAAGGTGTCGAATTGAAGCGTCATCTCCGCGAAAAAATCCCAGACCGTCCGCTGCTGGGCAGACAGTCCGGGAAAATGTATGTGAGCGGCGGAGCACTGCTTATTGGGATTGCGCTATATTGAGAATTTGCAGGCTGCAGCGGTGGGCATAGTTCACGGTGTAGGCCGTGCCGCCGGTAGGCTTGGTTAGATAACAAATGCAGATACTGCTGTTGTCCACAAGATGCCGGTTCCGCTTCTGCATACAGCCCCGAAAGTAGTTCTCCGACGTGTAGGTTACCTTGTCCGCACGGCGCTTGATCTCCTCGTAGATGTCAATATCTGCCTGAGACCAGCCCCTTGTCTGGCTGCGGCACGGCAGCACCAGGATCAGCCGGATCTGCGGGTAGCGTTCCCGTAACCGGAGGACGGTCTGCGCCGCCAGTGTGTCAAACCCCAGCGCCCCGCCTGCGCTAAAATAGCAATAGTCCTGCTCGATCAAAGCAATCAGAGCATTCTCCAACCGCTCAGCAATTTCAGGTAGGTTTTCTTCCGGCAATGTTCGGTGTCCGGTAAAGCAGGCCGCTTTTGATTTCATATCCAACATCTTAAAACCACCACCTTCCAACATAATAGCATTTATAAACCATTATCGCAATGCATTTGCAGTCTGTAAACAAATATAATTTCGGCATGTATAGGCTACAATATAACAGAAGGCGGTGAAATGGTTATGACTGAGAAGGATTTCTCGTTGCGCTTGGCAAAGCTCCGGGAGGAAAAGGGCGTTTCTGCCCGTGACATGAGTCTGTCCATGGGGCAGAATCCCGGTTACATTAACAATATCGAAAGCGGAAAATCCATGCCTTCACTCGCCGGTATATTCTATATTTGCGAATATCTCGGGATAACGCCCAAGGACTTCTTTGACACGGATGCCGCCAATCCCTCGAAAGCAAATGAGCTATATTCCATTGCAAGAGGCCTGAGTGATGAGCAGTTGGACAATTTGATTGCGTTGGCCAAAGGTCTGCGCAAATAAAAAAACACGGTGCCGCCCGGTAAAGGGTGACACCGTGTTCTACTTTTGTAGCGCAAAAACGCAGGCAGCTATGAGACAACACGTCCCATAGCCGCCTGCGTTCGTTCAATAGTTTGCGATTCCGTACCCCAGAATCTCATAATGGCACACCGGGTACTGATTTACCCGGCAGCTGTCGCCGGAGTTGCCTTCTACGGTGTAGATGATCCCGTCCTCGACCTTCCAGACGATGCCCACGTGGTCGGACTGCCCGTCCTGCGGGCCAGAGTGACCCTTGTTGTCCCAGTCGAAGAAGATAATCATGCCGGGCGCAGGCTCGATGGCGTTATCTGCCCATTGGCCACGGTCCCGGAACCACTGAACACCGTTGACGCAGCCTGCAAATTTCGGAATGACGCCGGTGTCGATGTAGCCGCACTGGTCGGCGCACCAGGAGACAAAGCAGGCGCACCATTCCACACGGCTGCCGAAACCGTACCATGACCAATAGGGCTCGCCGCCTACATTGCCCACCTGCGTCAGCGCCACCTGCACGATCTGGTCATCTGCGCCGTACACGCCGTAGAGCACAGCCGCCCACATTCCGGAGGTGCCCTCCTCCAGCAGGGCATCCAGATGCTCCAGCTGCTGCGTCCCGAAGCCGTATTCCGCTGCCATCTCTGCCGCCGTTTTGTGGCTGACCACAATGTGCAGCGTGGTTTTGGTCTCCGTGACGGTCTCCTCCAGAATGTTGCCGTGGCCGTCATCGCTTTCGATGATGGTCGTTACGCTTTCCGTGGTGGTGGAGTGAGAGATGGTGTTCATCACCCAGAAAATATCCCGCAGAATCTGTTCCTTTTCCGGTGTAACCGTAGCCACCTCCTGCGGGTTATCCGGATCAGAGGTAACCTTCACCGCATAGACCGACAGCACCTCCGGCCAGACGGCCCGGGAGCCGGACATCTCCAGCGTGTCGTAGGTCACGGAGCCCTTGATGTCGTCCAGCTGTGTCTGATACTCCTGATTGATCTCCTGCACCACCGCCCGCATGGGCTTGTCGCTGCCGGTGTCCTCGCTGGAGAAGAAGATACCGAAGCACGCCACCACGGCGGCAATCAGGCAGATGATCACAATGACGATCAGCGCCACCCAGCCGCCTGCGGCGATAGCGGCCACCAGTGCCTTAACCGCTGCGGCAATGGCCTTGGCGGCGGACGCGATGGCTTTCGCAGCTGCTTTTGCAGCAGCGGCGAGGGTTTTGGCTGCCGTTTTTGCGACCTGCGCCGTGGTGCGGGCCGCCTTGACGGAGGTCTGCGCTGCCGCCTTCGTGGCTTTTGCCGTGGCCTCCGCCGTCTTAATAGCCGCTTTGGAGGTCTGCTGGGCAGTTTTGGCGCTTTTCTGGGCTGTTTTGACGGTGCCCTTGGCCGTTTTCACCGTGGCCTGCCCGGTGGATTTCGCCGTCTGCTTTACGGTGCGCTGTCGGATTTCGGCGGTCTTGATCGTTCGGCTCCAGGCATAACGGATGCGGGTCCTATCTTGCTGCGCGGCATCGACGGTGCGTTGGGTTTCCCTGCGGGTGCGGTAGGCGCTTTTGGCCTTGCCGGTCAGCTTGCCCGCCTCGTGGCCGACCTCCCGGGCGGTATCTTCCGCCATGTAGCGAACCTTGTCCTCCGCATATTCGGAGGGGCTGATCTGGCCGTCATCCAGCAGATTTTCTGCCTGATCCTTGGCGCGAACGAAGGCACGCTTCATCCGCTCTCCGGCCACTGCCGCCTTGTCCAGTGCCTTGATGCCTTTGAATTTCTCCCGGGTCTTGATTTCCGCCATCAGCCCACCTTCTTTGCCACCACCACGAAACGGCCGTTTTTGTAGGTGTATTTGCAGGTGGAAAGGATCAGCAGTTCATCGCCGTATTTCTCCAGCGCCAGTTCCGCTTCCGATGCAGAGGGTTCTTCACCTTCCGCATCGGATACAGCCGGAGCAGGGGGTGTTACCTCCACCACCAGTCCGGCCAGTTCGTCAAAGGCAGCTGCACTGTTTTGGGCGTCAAAATACTGATGCAGGAAGATTCCGCCGCAAATGAGCGCCGATGCGCTCAGTAGGCAGGTAACGGCAATGCCAATGATTTTTCCTTTCTTCATACAACCTCCTCACTGGGGCAGGCCGTCAAGAGACCTGCCCCGCAAAAAAGCCCTCACCGGGCTTGGTGGTCATGAGCTGATAGAGCTTGGTATCCTTCGGGAAGCGGTTCACAAAGGGCACCAGCGAGCCGCCGTATTTGATGAGGCCGCAGCCGGGATCGGCGTTGGTGATGTAGCTCATCTGCTCGTTGGAAATACTCAGGAGCTTGGCCAGCTGGTTCCGGTCGGAAGCCGCCTGATTCAGCATGACGATGAACTCCGAGTTGGAGAGCATGGTGCTGGCCTGCACGGAATCCAGCAGATACTCCACGTTCTGGGTAATGGCCGTGGGGTAAGCATTGCGCTTGCGGAACTGACGCCAGGCGGAGTTGAAGAACTGTGCGGAAAACTCGTTCTCAAACACCACATGAAACTCATCGATAAAGACATGGGTGCGCTTGCCCTTCTTCCAGTTCAGCGTCACACGGTTCAGCATGGTATCGGTGATCACCAGCAGGCCGGTGGGCTTCAGCTGTGCGCCGAGGCCGTGGATATCGAAGACAACCACACGCTTGTCCAGATCCGCATTGCTTTGGTGGCCGAAGATATCCAGAGAGCCGGTGGTGTACAGTTCCAGCGACAGAGCGATCTGCTTGGCCTCCGGCTCCGGCTGCTCCAGCAGCATCTCCCGGAGGGTGCAGAGGGTAGGCGTCGTCCCGGCCTCCGCTGCATTGCGGTAGACGGCGGCAATGCAGCGGTCGATGATGGACTTGTGCTGGGGGCCGACACCCTTCTTGTCGATCTGCTCGATGAGGGACATGACAAACTCGGACTTTACAACGATGGGATTGTTCTCGCCGTAGCCGTCCACCATATACATGGCATTCAGCCGATCCTTGCCGCCTGCGGATACCCGGATGACCGAGCCGAGATTGCCCATGGCCTCTACCAGCGGCGCATACTCGCCTTCGGGATCGCAGATGAGGATATCGTCGTCGGTGTTGAGGATCAGGAAAGCAATCAGCTCCTTGACAGAGAAGGACTTGCCGGAGCCGGGCACGCCCAGCACGAAGGCCGACTGGTTCAGCAGGTTTTCTTTGTTGCAGAGGATCAGGTTATGGGAAATGGCGCTCTCTCCGAAGTAGATGCCGCCGGGATCCCGAATCTCCTGCACTTTGAAGGGAATGAAGACGGCCAGACTTTCGGTCGTCAGGGTGCGGAAGGCGTTGATTTTCCGGCTGCCGATGGGCAGCACCGTGTTGAGACCGTCCAGCTGCTGATACTTCAGCACCGCCATCTGACACATATGCTTGCGGGCTGTGGAGAGGATGGTCTCGGTGTCTGCGTCCAGCTGCTCCTTGGTATCGGCAGTAATAACCATGGTAATTACCGCAAACATCATGCGCTGGTCACGGGTGGTCAGGTCGTCCAGAAACTCTTTGGATTCCTTGCGCTGCAGCTCCATATCATAGGGCACCACAGCGGAGAAATTGTTGTTGCTGTTCTGGCGGCGCTGCCAGTTGGCGATGTTGGTCTCCACGCCCAGCAGACGGTTCTCCACCTCCCGGACGGCTTCATCGGTGGGGATGGGAATCACGTCGATGGAAAGCATCATGTTGCGGTTGAGATCTGTCAGCTCGGCTACCATGCTGTCCTTGATGTAGCTGGCGTAGTCCTTGAGATACAGGACTCTGGCGTAGCGCTCGCCCAGTTTCAGGTAGTCGGCATGCTTTTCGATGCTGTCCGGACAAATGTAATCCCGAAAGCAGTGGCCTTTACGCATATTGTCCTTCAGGTCAAAGGTGAAGGCATTTTCCTCACCGGAGCGATAGAAGTCGTGGAGGATACGCAGGCGCTCCAGTGCCGTCAGCTCTGTACAGCGGGAGCCCAGCGCCGCGAAGTGCTGCACAAGATCTGCCCCAACTCGTGCAAAATAGGCACGGGCTTCCTCAATGTTCTTCTTGGCCACGGTGACGGTGACATACTTCTCCTGCAGGATCCCGTTGGCATCCACGGACTTGTCCAGCAGCATTTTGTTGTATTCCTCCCGGTACTCGTCCAGCCCGTCGGCCTTCAGCGGCATGAGGATGGAGTCTTCAAAGTCCGAACGCTTCAGGTGATGGTTGTTCACCGTGATCTTGGTGGTGGCTCCGCTGTCCAGTGAATTGAGCAGCTCTGAGTAGGTCAGGAACATCCGCTCCTTGTCCTCCCGGCTGGCCACCAGATAGTTGATGTCGGTGAACTTCCAGCTCTTGACGAACTTATTGCCCACAAGAAAAATCCCATCCAGCCAGATGCGGCGGATGGGAATGACGTCCTGCACCTTCCGGGGAACCTTATAGCGCTCCCGGTCTGTGCTCAGGATGGATTTAATGGATCGCATCATGCTTCAGTGCCTCCTTTTCATGGTTTTCGATGACGCCCTTCAGCGCCTCGTAATAGGTGTTCTCGGATTCGAATTTCAGCTCTTTCGGCTCCAGCAGCTCTGAGCGCAGCCATGTCCAGAGGAACTGCTCTGCCGTCATGCCGTGGTAGGTGATGAAGCCCAGCGCTGCAAAGGGAGCCGCGCCCAGAATGCACATCCAGCTGACCGTCTCCGTTCCTACATAGGGCTTCAGGAGAAAGTACAGCAGCACAGCCACTCCCAGCGCTACGGCCGAAAAAAAGAACTGCCGCATGGACAGTCCGAAGAACATGGCTTCTGTGTAGTTGCGAATTTCGCGGTTGATTTTTACTTCCATGCTTTTCCCTCCGCAACATCACCGGTTGCAAGATAAAGAATGCTTTTCCTTGGAATATAGGCGGAACCCAGAAGCAGGTCATTGACCGTCAGAATATCATTTTCTTCCATTCGCTTGAACATTCCGACTAAGCCTTTGTTAGTAGGAAGGTCATACGGTTCGGACGCCTGAATCACCTCGCCGTTCAGAAGATGAATATTGTAAATCTGATAAAACATTAAGACATACCCCTTTCCTTGTCATCAAATTCTTTCGCCTGCCGAATTTCTTCCACGCAGACACATTTATCAGCAAAGCAAATCACTTTGCGTTTTTGCTTCACGGCGTACTCCTTACAGCCCCATCATTTCTCTTACGATCCGGTCTGCCATCTTCACGGAACCCACCAGAATCAGCATATTGAAAATCAGCTCGCCGATATAGCTCCATACCATGCTGGCTGCCGCCGCATTCGGATCTACCACAGGCGAGCTGGACGCAAACACCGAGAAAATAATGCAGGCCAGCACGATGATGGCTCCCTCCAGGCAGACGCCTGCGTAGCTTTTGAGAAAACTCTTGCCCACATTCTGCGTCGGTTCTCCGGCAAAGGTGGACAGGGGGATGGGCGAGATGGCCGTGTACATGTAGAGCTTGAAAAACCGGCCATAAACCGACAGGATCATCACAAAGCTCAGCACCCAGATGAACAGCCCGCCGATGAGCGTCACTGCCCAGAGCGGGATCGACTCGAAGAAGCCGCAGTCCTCAATGGCCGTCACGATCTCTGCCGGTAATACCGTTTCCGCTGCGCCGCCGAAGCCTGCTGCATTCATGATGGTGCTGATAACGCCCTGAATAATCTCCAGAAATGCCAGCATCAGCTCCATGCCGTAGGTGATGACGCCCTTGGCGATAGCGAAGCGGACAAACAGCTTCACGGCATGCTCTGGCTTTTTCACCTCCGCAAAGCTGCCGCAGGTCCGCATGACGCCGACGACAAAAAAGAGCACCAGCAGTGCATAGCCGATGGCCTGCAGCGCCCCGTGTACACTGACGATCACGGACCAGATGGAGCCGCCCTTGAAGGCCTGCGGCGACTGGGTGATGAGCGTCCAGATCTCCGCCAGCTTTTCATTCCAGACTTCCAGTGCGTTCTCCAGATTCTGTACGACCCAGTTATCCGACATAGTTGCACCTCCCTCCGGGGCGGCCTCTCACAAGGAGACCGCCCCGTGTTTTCAGATAACCGGTCAACCTACGATCAGATCCAGAATTTCCTTGGCAAAGGTGATTACAATGCCGCCTGCAAGCGTCAGAAAGCCGTTGCTGCGCTGGCTGGGGTCATGGCTCTGAAAGGACATACCGACCTGCACCACACCCCAGCCCAGAATGATCAGGCCGACGGCACGGATCAGGCCGAAGATGAAGCTGCTCAGGTTATTGACCACCTCGATGGGGTCACCGGCGGCAAAGGCCGGAACGGCGAAGCAGAGCATCAGCGCCACGCACAGCACCGTGCAGGCATAGAGCCGGAAGCCCTTTTTGACCTTGTTGGGTGTCTCGATTTTATTGGTTTTCTTGTTCATGCTTTTTCTCCTCCATTTTCTTGTGTAGTAGTTCTTCGAACTCCTCCTCGCTGAAGAAGAGGTACTCCTCGTCACTGACCGGTTTCATACCGGCCTTTTTCAGCAGGCGCTCATCGATGGACAGCGCTGCAATGCTGATGAGATCCTCGCCGTGCCGGTAGGGCTCGGCTCCTCCATCGGTGGTGAGGGCAATGTTGGGATGCTTCAGAATGTCGTACTTGAAATCCTCCAGCGGACGTTCCCCGCGAATAAAAAGAAGCGCATACCGGTTATCCAGCATGCGCACCTCATCAGGGGTCATCAGCTCCCGGCCCGCCAACTGCCAGTTGGTGGAGTAGCTGCCGTTGCGTCCCTTCGACCGTCCATAGGTATTGGTGTCAATGGTTTCCTTGCCGAGAAGCTTGGATACATATTCGTGGGTGGATTGCTCGTTGCCGCCGAGATAGAGAAATTCATCGCAGTTGCCGACGATGGACTCCCATTGCTTTTCAAACAGCGCCTTCAGCTGGGCGAGGTTCTGGATGATGATACTGACACTGATTTCCCGGGAGCGCATGGTGGACAGCAGCTTGTCAAATTCATCGGGCAATGCCACATTCGCAAACTCGTCCATGAGGAAATGCACCGGCACGGGAAGCCTTCCACCGTGGATGAAATCCGCCTGATGATAAAGCTGCTGGAACAGCTGGGTGTAGAGCATTCCCACGAGAAAGTTAAAAGAGCTGTCATTGTCCGGGATCACGGCGAAAATCGCCGTTTTCTGCTCTCCCAGACTCCACAGCTCCAGTTCATCGTTTTGGGTAATGCTGGCCAGACTGTCCAGATTGAACTTCTCCAGGCGGGAGATCAGCGTGATCTGGATGGACTTCAGCGTCTTGCCAGAGACGAAAAGTCAAGGACTTTTTCATCAAATTCAAGAAGAAGTCACATTTTGCGGACTTCTTCACGAAGCATACGCTTGATTTTGTCCTCCATCGTCTCCTTGGCGGTCTGGCTGAAATGCACACGGACGATATAGGTTGTCTTGCCGATCTGCTTTCTCACAGTCGGGCAAGGGGTACTGTTGGTTGCGGTAT